>Ga0315292_10000254_pt1 | contig 23275 bp, 23 predicted proteins | sample YL17G13_0_MG_FD_204029 | JGI IMG/M metagenome (GOLD analysis project Ga0315292, IMG submission 204029) | Sediment microbial communities from Yellowstone Lake, YNP, Wyoming, USA - YL17G13_0 | ecosystem: Environmental > Aquatic > Freshwater > Lake > Sediment | place: USA: Wyoming | collected... | reverse complement strand
GTCCGGTAGAGCCTGTAGGCTTTGATGGCGATGGGCGCTCCGTTGTATCGGGCGAGATACACATCCGCCTCCTTGCCCGAGCTGATCAGGCCGACGACCTCTGTCGCCAGGCCCGAGGATAGGATGGCCTCCTGTGTCGTTCGGTACCCTGCCTCGTGGAGGTCCAGGGTGCCGGATCTCATGCGCCAGACGACGCTGGCGTCCAGATACGGTTCGTTCGGCATGTTGGCATGTGAGTCTATTGGGTGCGTTCAGTGTGCTAGCTCGAAAGTGCAGCTGGACGCCGGACGCCAAAAGGCTGGATCACGCGGTTCCCGACGCAGCTCTGAAAACCGATTCGGACATCATCACCGGGAACCTCCTAGTCACACGACCAGATGGTCGATCGTCGAAGGTCTAGATGAAACTTATGTTCTGGTCCCTGTGCCCCTTCACTGGGTGCCGTTCCTCGCCTTCAGCTCGGCGATCGTCTCCTTCAGCTGCGACCGGGTCGGGAACGATATGGCCCTGTCCGGGCAGAAGCTCCTGCAGCTGGACTTCCCCACGATGCAGTTGTACGGCCTGACGACCGTGGACCTCCCCTCGGAGAACGCGAACACGTTCTGGGAGCAGAACTCGACGCACGAGCTGCACCCCTCGCACTTCGAGACATCGACCTTCGGGAACCAGGGGATGTCCGACCTGGGCACCCCCTGATGGGTCATCTCGACGTCCTCCCTCCTCCTCACGCTCAGGTCCCTGAACTCCTTCCAGAGGGCCTTGAGGTAGTCGTCCTCGACCGAGCCCGGGACGTAGTTCCTCGCCTTGAGCTCCGCCAGCAGGACGTCCTTGACCTCGTCGTCCGTGCGGTCGAGCCGGTCCAGTGCCTTCTCTATGATCTCGGCCATGCCCACGATGCCCACGCGCTCCCCGCCCACTTCCAGCGAGTTGGGAGGAGGCTTCTTGTAGCAGTCAGAGAGCCAACTCAGTCAATCCCCACCTTCGCCCTCAAGGCGTGCCCCGCGCCGAGGGACCTTGCCCGGAGCTCCTAAACCCCGGGACGGCTCCCCTGATTGCGCCCGGCGGCTTTGTGCTTTTCCATGGATGGTCGCTCACTTGCCAGCCATATGGGCGTGGCCAGCGCCCGGCGGCGGGTCGTAGATGCACGCCGGGTCCTCCCCCATCCAGTCCCCTGAGCCGAAGAGGGCGCGCTTCCTGCAGCCCCTGCACACATCGGTGTAGTCGCACCTCCCGCACTTGCCCGTGAGGCCGACTGGCATCGCGCGCAGGCCCTGCACGAGGGGCGATCCCGGCGCGTTCCAGATATCCGAGAAGGTGTTCCGCCGCACGTTCCCGAGGACGATCTCGGGGGCGAAGTGGCACGGGGTCACATCCCCCCGGTGGCTGATGTTCGCCACCTTCGAGCCGATGGTGCACCCGCTCCCGAGCGCCAGCATCCTCCTGGCCGCCTCGTACCTCTCGGGCTGCTCCCGCTTCAGGCGCTCCAGTATGTAGACGCCGTCCATCGGGGAGTCGGTCGTGAGTATCTCGATGTCCCTGTCCCTGAGCTCGATGGCCTTCTCGTAGAGGAACGACAGGACCCACTCCCTCTGGGACCTGTCGAGGTCCTTGGCCATGATGCCCGCGCCCCTGCCCGTCGGCACGAGATGGTACACGCAGAACCTCTCGACCCGCTCCCTGAGCGCAAGCTCCAGCAGGTCCGGCAGCTCCCGGTAGTTGTCCCTGGTGACCGTTATCCTGAACCCGGTCCTGATGCCGGCGTCCCGAGCCTTCCTCACGCCGTCCAGGGCCTTCCTCCAGCATCCGTCGACCCCTCGGAACCGGTCGTGCACCTCCGGGTGGGCCGCGTCGAGGCTCACCCCGACATACCTGACCCCGCGCGCCGCGAGCCGCTCGGCCATGTCCCCGGTGATCAGCGTGCCGTTCGTGCTGATAACGCTCCTCAGGCCCGCGTCCTTGGCGAGGCCCAGGATGTCCAGGAAGTCCCTCCTCAGGAGCGGCTCCCCGCCGCTGAATATGACGAGCGGGACCCCGCATCTCGAGAGGTCCACCATGGTCCTTCCGAAGTCCGCGAGCGAGAGCTCGTCCGCTTCCGGCTCCGCCGCGTCAAGGTAGCAGTGCTCGCACCTGAGGTTGCACCGCTTGGTGACATTCCAGACCACAACGGGCTTGCCCGTGCGCGAGAACCGGAGCATCCCGTCCGGTAGGTCGCCCTCCGGCCTCTCGCCAGCCCTGAGCGCGTCGTAGACGGTCGCCTTGTCCCCGAGGACCTTGGAGAAGATGATCATGCCAACCGCCCGACCTCTTCCATGAGCGCGTCGAAGGTCTGCACGGCGGGCACGATGCCAGCCTCGACCCCGTACACCCTGAGCGCGTCTACGGTCGGCTCACCTATCGCCGCCACCTTCGCCTCACCCATGCGCCTGATGACCTGTTCGAGCACGCCCTTCGACCGGGCGACCTCGAAGAAGTTGTGGACCATCATCGAGCTCGTGAAGCAGAACACGTCGACGCCCCCCTCGGACGCGAGCGTCATGAGCCGGTCCACATCCTCCGTATCGCCCGGAGGGCGCAGGGTGTACACCGGCATGTCCGTCACCTCGGCCCCGAGCCCCTTGAGCCCCGAGACGAGCCTCTCAGAACCGTGCGTGCTCCTCACGATGGCCACCCGGGACCCCTTGACGGGCATGCCCGAGAAGAGCCGGACGAGCCCGTCCGAGCTGAAAGTCTCCGGTATCCGGCTGACGCTCACGCCCGCCCTCTCCAGCGACTGCCTGGTCTTGGTCCCGATGGCTACGACCTTCGTGTTCGAGAGCGCTCCGACGAGCCTGTCCGCGCCGACCGTGTCCTGGGCCTGCTGGAGCGCGAACGAAACGCCGTTGGCGCTCGTGAATATGACATAGTCGACCTTCTCCTCGGAAATCTCCTCGACGAGCCCTTCGAACCCGCTGTCGCCGACCGGCTCGAGCTCGAGCATGGGCGCGCTCACGACCCTGAACCCCATCCCCTCGGCCTTCCTCGCGGACTCCTCCATCGACGACTGCGGCCTCATAAGCGCGATGGTCTTCATGTGTGCCCCTCCAGATCTTCCCGCATCCTCACGACCTCCCCTATCACTATGACGGCCGGCGGTCCCACGCCGGCCTCCTCCGCCCTCCGGGCTATGTCCGCCAGGGTCCCGACGACCACGGACTGGTCCCTGGTCGTGCCGTTCTGCACGACCGCGACCGGCGTGTCCTCCGGCCTGCCCCCGGCGATGACCTTCTCCGCTATGCCCCTGATGTTCCCGGCGCCCATGAGGACCACGATCGTTGAATCGAGCCTCGCGACCGCCCCCCAGTCCACGGCCGGTCCGGGCTTCCCGGCGGACTCGTGCCCGGTCACTATGGTGACCGCCGACGCGAGGCCCCTGTGCGTCACCGGTATGCCCGCCGCTGCCGGCACCGCCAGCGCGGATGTCACCCCCGGGACCACCTCGAACGCGATGCCGCGCCGCTTCAGGTACGCGGCCTCCTCGCCGCCCCGTCCGAACAGGAACGGGTCGCCGCCCTTCAGCCGGACCACGGCCCTGCCCCTGGATGCGCGGTCTGCCAGTAGCTCGTTGATCTCGTCCTGCTCCAGCACGTGCCTGCTGCCGGACTTACCCGCGTCCACCATCTCCGCCCCCTCCCTGGCGAAGGCGAGCGTCTCCGGGCCGACCAGGTGGTCGTACACGACGACGTCCGCCGCCTTCAGAAGCTCGACGGCCTTCAGCGTGACCAGCCCCGGGTCCCCTGGACCGGCGCCCACGAGGTAGACAGTGCCGCTGGCAGGCTTACCTTTCGCATTCCCTGACAAGCTCGTCACCTCCTTCCCTCCGGAGCGCCTCCCCGAACTTCCTGATGCCTTCATCCGCCGACGAGAGCGGGAAGCTCGCGCTGTGCCTGAGGCACTTGGCGCCGTTGGGGCTCAGTATCATGGCGGTGACCACGAGCCTGCGCTCGGCCACCGCTGCGTAGATCCCGATCGGTGTGGCGCACCCTCCCCCGAGGGCGCGCATGACCGTCCTCTCGGCCTCCGCCGCGAGCATGCTCGGACCGTGGTTGACCTTCCTGAGGACGGACGCGGCCTCGCCGCCGGTCCTGGCTGTGACGACTATCACGCCCTGGGCGGGTGCGGGCACGAAGTCCCTCAGCGGGAGCGTGTGCCCCACGGGCCCCATGCCGAGCCTGTCCAGGCCCGCCTTGGCCACGACCCCGCCGTCGAGCCGCTGCTCGTAGACCTTCCTGATGCGCGTGGGCACGTTGCCCCTGAGCGGGACGATGCGGAGGTCCGGCCGGAGCCTGAGCAGCTGCGCCCGCCTCCTGGGGCTCGAGGTCCCGACCGTCGCGCCCATCGGCAGCTTCGAGAGCGGCTGCCTCGCCACCAGGTAGTCCCTCGGGTTCGCCCTCCTGAGCGCGGCGACCGTCTCGACCCCGCGCCTGGGCTCCGTGGGGACGTCCTTGAAGCTGTGGACCGCGAAGTCGACCTCGCCTGACACCAGCTGGCTGTCGATCTCCCGGACGAACGCCCCGACGCCCCCCGTGTCCGTCCCGGGCGTGCGCGAGCTCCTGTCCCCCGAGGTCTCGACCACCTTGACCTCGATCGGCGCATCGACCCCCGCGCGCCTGAGCGCGTCTATGACGAGCCTCGTCTGGATGATGGCGAGGTCGCTCCCCCTCGTGCCGCAGATCATCCCTTAAGCCCCCGGAGCGCCCGCTCGTAGGCCATGAGCGTCGCCTCGATGTCGGCGTCCCCGTGGGCCGTCGACAGGAAGTTTGTCTCGAACTGGCTCGCGGGCAGGTAGACGCCCTCCCCGAGGAGCCTCTGGAACAGGCGCATGAACATGGCCGTGTCGGACGCCTGCGCGTCGGACCAGTCCCTGATCTCGCGGTCGGTGAGGAAGACCTGGAACATGGACCCTATGGACGAGACCCGGTGCGGGACCCCTGCCCGCGAGAAGAGGTCGTCGAGCCCGCGGACGAGCTTCGCCGTCCTCGAGTCGATGCCGCCGTAGCCCTCCTTCTCCATGGTCGAGACCGTCTCCAGGCCTGCCGAGACGCTGACCGGGTTCCCGCTGAACGTCCCGGCCTGGTACACCCCGCCGAGCGGGGATATCTTCTCCATGATGTCCCTGCGGCCGGCGAACACCCCTATGGGGTAGCCGCCGCCGACGATCTTGCCGAGCGTCAGCAGGTCCGGGTGCACCCGGTACCTCGCCTGAGCCCCTCCCAGGCCCAGCCTGAACCCGGTGATGACCTCGTCGAATATGAGCAGGACGTCCTCCGCCTGGGTATCCTCCCTGACCGCCTGCAGGTAGCCGTCCGCCGGGAGCATGGGCCCCACATTCGCGGGCACGGGCTCGATTATCATGGCGGCGATGTCCCCTTTGTGCGCCGTGAGCGCCTCGCGGAGCGCGTCCTGGTCGTTGAAGGGCACCAGGACGGTGTGCTTCGCCAGGTCCTCCAGGACCCCGAGCGAGCTCGGCGTCCCGTGCGTGAGCGCCCCCGAGCCCGCCTTGACGAGCACGGAGTCGTGCGCCCCGTGGTACCCGCCCTCGATCTTGATGATCTTCCTCCTGCCGGTGAAGCCCCGGGCCAGCCTGATGGCGTGCATGGTCGCCTCGGTGCCGGAGTTCACGAACCTCATCATCTCGGCCGCCGGGTAGTGGCTGTTTATCTTCTCCGCCAGCTGCACCTCGCGCTCGCTCGGTGCGCCGTACACGCTCCCCGCCTCCGCGGCCCGTCTGACCACGGCCACGACGTTCGCGGGCGCGTGGCCGAGTATGAGCGGGCCGAAGCCCATGCAGTAGTCTATGTAGACTTGGCCGTCGGCGTCCCTGATCCTCGACCCCTTCGCCGACTCCATGAACCGGGGATAGGGCTCGAACGACCTGACGGGGCTCGACACCCCCGCAGGCATGAGCACCTTGGCCTTCCTGTGAAGCTCCTCGGATTTCGACATTGTACTCACGCACCCCCCTTGCCCTGTACCGACCTGGCGTAGTCCAGTGCCATGTATGTGACTATCATGTCCGCCCCGGCCCTCTTGATCGCCGTCAGCGATTCGGTCATGACCGACCCGTAGTCGAGCCACCCGTTCGCCGCCGCGGCCCTGACCATGGCGTACTCCCCGCTGACACTGTACGCCGCCAGGGGCACCCGGAAGCTCTCCCGGGCCTGTCTTATGATGTCCAGATACGGGAGCGCGGGCTTGATCATCACGATGTCCGCGCCCTCCTCGATGTCGAGCTCGATCTCGCGCATGGCCTCGCGCGCGTTGGCCCCGTCCATCTGGTGCGACCGCCTGTCGCCGAACGCGGGCTTGGATGCCGCGGCCTCCCTGAAGGGCCCGTAGAACGACGAGGCGAACTTGGCGCTGTACGCCATGATGGGCGTCCAGTCGAACCCCGCGTCGTCGAGCGCGGTCCTGATGGCGCCGACCATCCCGTCCATCATGCCGCTCGGGGCGATCATGTCCGCCCCGGCCTCGGCCTGGGACACCGCCGTCCTCGCATAGAGCTCGAGCGTGCGGTCGTTGTCCACCCGGTCCCCGACCACGGCACCGCAGTGCCCGTGGTCCGTGTACTCGCACAGGCACAGGTCAGCGATCAGCACGAGGTCGGTGCGCTCTTTGAGCCTCCGGAGCGTTCGTTGGATGATTCCGTCGCGCGCATACGCCTGCGTGCCCATGCGGTCCTTCTTCTTGGGCACGCCGAACAGCATCAGGGCGGGCACTCCGAGCCCCTCGGCCCGGGCCGCCTCCTTCTCGACGCCGTTGACTGGAAAACGGTATATCCCGGGCATGGATGATATGGCATTTGGCTTGGAAATGTTCTCATCAACGAAGACCGGATAGACGAGGTTCCTGACCGAAAGATCCGTCTCCCGGACCATGGTCCTGAGCCTGCCGTCCCCTCGGGTCCTCCTCATCCTCGTCTTCGGGTACATCTCAATCATCCTCCTTGAGTTCGAACAGCCGCTGCGCCGCCTCGATGAGGTCCGTCTCGCCCTCCCTTGAGGCCTTCCTGAGCCGGGTCGTCGGCGCTGCGAGCATCTTGCTCGCGACGGCCGAGACCAGCTCCTCTATCACTTTCTTGTCCCTGTCGGTGATGCCGTCGAGCCTTTTCATGGCCCGGTCCAGCTCGGCGTCGCGTATGCGCGCGGCGCGCGTGTGCAACATGCGGACCGTGTCCTCGGAGCCGCTGCGCTCCTCGAACCTCGACAGCACGAGCCTGAGTTCGCGCTCGATCGTCCGCTCCGCCCTCGCGGCCTCCTTCCTCCTCTGCTCGGTGTTCGCCTCGGCGACCTTCCTGAGCCCGTCGATGTCGTGCAGCTCGACGTTCGGGATGCCTGCGACGTCCCGGGCGATGTTCCTGGGGTTCCCGATGTCTATCATGAGCAGGGGTTTCGACGGGCCACCCTCGCCGAACGCATCGACGATGTCCTCCCTGCCGATGACGACATGCGGCGCGGAGGTCCCGCATATGACCGCGTCGCTCACCCTGAGGGACTCGTGGAGCCTGTCTAACTGGACCGCCTTCCCGCCGAGCTCTGACGCGAGCCGCTCGGCCGCCTCGAAGGTCCTGCTCGCGACGAGCACGGTGCCGACCTTGTGTCTCGCGAGGGCCGTCGCGACCAGCCTGGAGGCCTCGCCTGCGCCTATCACGAGTACGGTCTTGTCCTCGAGGGTCGAGAGGGTCCCGTTGGCCAGCTCGACCGCGGCCGAGCCGATCGAGACCTTGCCCTTGTTGACGCCCGTCTCGCTCCGGACCTTCTTGCCGATGCTGATCGCCTTCCGGAAGACCTCGCCCAGGGTCTTGCCGACGGTGCCGGCATCGAGCCCGAGCTCGTAGGCGTCCTTCACCTGGGTCAGTATCTGGTCCTCGCCGACGATCATGCTGTCGAGCCCGCTCGCGACCCTTGCGAGGTGGCGTATCGACTCCGTCGACGAGAGGAACCTGATGTCCTGCTTCGAGGCGCCGTTCACGGCGCTCACGAGGAGCGTCTCGATGCCCTCCCTCGCCCTGGCGGGGTCGCCGGTCGCGACATAGACCTCCACCCGGTTGCATGTCTTCAGGAGGGCGCATTCCTCCACCGCGTCCAGGGACCGGACCGCCTCCAGGATGGACCTCGCCTCCTTGGCGGCGTAGAGCTCGAGCCTGCAGATGTCGACCCAGCGGTGGGTGATGTGCGCACTCAGTATCCTCTTCAGGCCATCCCCTCCAGGTGGCGCTCCCTCATGATGCGGCGCGCCTTCGCGATGTGCCGGCTCCTCAGCTCGTCCCAGATGTCCCCGTCCTCGAGTATGTCGTTGAGGACCCTCCGCCTGACGGCCGGGGACCGCTCGGTCGTCTTCAGCGCGGTCCGTGCCTCCTCCTGGAGGAGCGCCATGCGGCCCCACTCGGGCCCGATGACCTTCTCGAGCTCCATCCGGGCATGCCTGCTGAGGGCCGGGCTCGCACCGCGCGTGCCTATGCCCACGGTCAGCGGGCCTCTGGTGATCACCGATGACATGTAGACCTCGGACGACGGGTCGTCGACGATGTTGCACAGCACGCCCCGGGCCCTGCAGAGCATGGCGACCTCGGCGTTCGTCTTCGGGTCGTCCGTCGCCGCGACGACGAGGAGCGCTCCCTCGACCATCCTGGCGTCGACCCCCCCCTTCGTGCGGACCCTGGTGACCTTCATCCCGTCGAACCCTTTAGCGAAATCCCTGCTGACGACGTGGACGTCGGCCCCGGCCTTGACGAACAGCTTCGCCTTCCTGAGCCCGACGGCCCCTCCTCCGACGACCACGACGCGCCTCCCGGCGAAGTCTATCATGACAGGTACGAGCCCACGCCTCACAGCCTCACCCCGGTCTTCCTCAGCTCCTTCACGGTCCTGAGCACCTGGCACGGCGCGTGGGCTGTGACCTCCCCGCCCACCCTGAGGAACCCCTCCAGCTCCGCCTCGTCCCTGGCGTGGACCATCGTGAACAGGTTGTGGTCCCATCTCCCCGGGACCCGGCGCCGCTCGTAGCAGTGGCTCACCATGGGCATCGCCGCCAACGCCCTTCCGGCCCGTTCCACATCTGCATCGGGGACGTCCCAGACGACCATCGCGTTCACGTGGAACCCGAGCGCCCGGTGGTCCACGACCGCGCCGAACGACCTGAGCGTGCCGTCTTTCATCATGGCCTTCAGGGCGTCTATCACCGTAGCCTCGTCCGTGCCAGCCTTGGCGGCTGCGGCCGCGAACGGCCTGGGCGTGATCTCGATCCCGTCCTCGAGCGCGCGGAGCACCTCGGGTCCGGTCACCGGGGCACCTCCGCGCGTTCCGGGGCCATTGACGGCCCCTTGAGCTTGAAGAAGCGCACAGCCGGCAGCTCGACCCAGTCCTCGGGCCCGGCCTTCGCTATGATGTCCCCCAGCTCGGCCTCGACCTCGGCCCTGTCGCGGCCGCCGAGGGTGAACCAGATGTTGAACTCGTGGTCCCTGAGGTAGTTGTGCGTCACTCCCCTCCGGGTCCCTATCGCGGCGACCGCGCGGTCCACGCCGTCGGGCCTGGTCTTCAGGCCCACAAGGGTTGAGATCCTGGCCTTCCTCGGCCCGTCGCCGACGGAGTAACCGACCCTCCTCAGCACACCGGACTCGACCAGCGCCCTGGTCCTGGCCACGGCCTCGTCCTCGGTCAGCCCTACACGGGCCCCGATCTCCTCGAAGGGCCTTGGGACGAGCGGGAACCTGAGCACCAGCTCCTGCACGAGCCTCGCGTCCGGGTCCGTCCCGTCAGCTGCTCGCATCGGCCACCCTCCTGGGCACATGGACGCACCACGGGTCGGACGCGAGCGGGTCTCCGGTCAGGGCGTACGCCCGCGCCCTGCATCCGCCGCAGATGGTGTTGTACTCGCACTTGCCGCACTTCCCTTTGAGCTTCGAGAAGTCCCTGAGGTCGTTGAGCAGGGCCGCCTTGGACCAGATGTCCGCGAACCTCTCCCTCCGGACGCTCCCGACCTCGACCGGGAGGTACGGGCAGGGGTACACCCCGCCCTCGGGGCTGATGCGGCAGTAGGATATCCCCGCGAGGCACCCTCTCGAGTACCTTTCGCGGGCGTTCCCGCCGCACTGCTCGGACACCCTCATGTACATCGGCGCGCAGGTCGGCTTGATGCGAATGCCAGCCTCCCGCTCGAGCGGCAGGACCCTCTTCAGCATGTCCTCGTAGTCCGCAGGCGCGATGTCGGCGAGCCCCCTGCCTCTGCCGGTCGGCACCAGGAAGAACATGTGGAACTCCTCCGCGCCCATCCCCTTCGCTGCCCTGACCATGTCCGGTACATGCCGGAAGTTGTCCCTGGTGACGGTGGCGTTGACCTGGAACTGCAGCCCGGCCCTCCTGCACGCAGCGGCCCCTCCGACGGCTGCGTCGAACGCCCCGTCCACCTTCCTGAGTGCGTCGTGGACCGCGGCGTCGCAGCCGTCCAGCGATATGGCCACCCTGGATATGCCGGATGCGCGCAGCCTCGCGGCCGTCGCGTCGTCGATGAGCGTGCCGTTCGAGCCCATCACCGCCCGGAGGCCCCTGGACCTCGCGTGTGACGCGAGCTCGAAGATGTCCTCCCTCAGGAGCGGCTCCCCGCCGCTGAAGACCAGGATGCACTTGGAGAGTTCCGCGATCTGGTCGATGAGCGCCTTGCCCTCCCCGGTCGTCAGCTCGTCCGCCGCGCTCCGCTCATCGGCGTCCATGTAACAGTGGGCGCACTTGAGGTTGCATCTGTGGGTCGTGTTCCACGAGATGATCCGCGGGACATGGTCGTGCTTCAGCTGACCTACACTCCCCTCGGCCGATCAAGACGCAGGCGAGAACGCTGGATGGTCAGGCCTTCGCCTTCAACCGGACCTGCGGATATCAACCTTTTCATCAGACACGCCATTCGCCCGGGCCATGGGGCCCCTTATCGACCTCGGATGTCGAAGCGGTCGGCACGTGCGGGCGTCTCGTCGCTCGCGCTCCGGTGGATGACCCATGGCAGGGCCGAGACGCCCCCCTCCCGTCAGATGTACGCTTTCTCGCCGTGTTCGGCCTCGTCCAGCCCCATCTCCTCCGAGGTCTGGTCGACCCTGACCGGGGTCACCTTGTTGATCGCGAACAGCATGACGTAGGTGAAGACGAACCCCCAGGTGGCTGCGAGCGCGGCGGCGCCTGCCTGGATCCCGAGGAACCCCGGGTTCCCGTGCAGCAGCCCGTCCTTGCCTGCGGAGTTCATCGCGCTCCAGGCGAACACCCCGAGGGCGACGGTGCCCAGGATGCCTCCCACCCCGTGCACGCCCCAGACATCAAGCGCGTCGTCCCACTGCCTCCTGGTTTTGAACCATATCGCGCCGTAACATACGATGCCGGCGAGCAGGCCTATGACAAGCGCCGCCGCCGGTGACACGAACCCGGCACACGGCGTGATGGTAGCCAGTCCCGCGACGGCTCCCGTGAGCAGCCCGAGGAACTTCGGCTTCTTCTCGAAGATCCAGGCCATGCAGAGCCATGTGATCGCGGCGACGGATGCGGCCAGGTCCGTGTTCAGGAACGCCAGCGCGGTGATCTGGTCGACCTTGAGCTCGCTGCCGGCGTTGAACCCGTACCATCCGAACCAGAGCAGGCCCGTTCCCAGCGCGACCAGGGGGAGGCTGTGCGGTCCCGACTCCTTGACCTTCCTGCGGCCGATGAAGATGACCGCCGCGAGGGCCGCCATGCCCGCGGTCGCGTGGACGACGATGCCACCCGCGAAGTCCTGGACGCCCCACTCGGCGAGGAGCCCGCCGCCCCAGACCATGTGCACGAACGGGAAGTAGACGAACAGGGACCAGCCGACGAGGAACACCACGTACGCCTTGAACTTGACCCTGTTCGTGAACGCCCCGCTGATGAGCGCGGGCGTGATGATGGCGAACATCATCTGGTAGGCTATGAACACGTAGAGGGGTATGTGCGCTCCCCCCTCGAAGTCGCCGTACTCGGACGACGGGGTCACCCCGTGCAGGAACGCCAGGTCCAGGTTCCCGTAGACATCCCCCGCACCGCCGCTGAAGCAGAGCGAGTAACCGACCGCGAACCAGAGTATGTCCACGATGCCCATCGAGACGAAGCTCTGGATCATGATCGCCAGGACGTTCTTCCTGCCGACGAGCCCGCCGTAGAAGAACGCCAGGCCCGGAGTCATGAGCATGACAAGGCTGGTCGCGACCAGCATGAAACCCGTGTTGCCGGTGTCTATCAGTCTGATCCCCCTCAGGGACCTCGACGGAGGGACTGGAGCGTCGCCTGCGCCGAAAGCCCGGGCGTGGGCAGAGTCTGCGCCCTCTTAGCCGTTATCTACATAGATTACGTAGTGCTCATCCGTTATCGTCCCCCCTTTCCCGACCGGCGGGCAGACCCAGCTTCCGGGGCGCGTCCCCTCGCCTCCCCGTGGCCGACCGTCGGTCATTTGTGGTCGTCGCGGTCAATACCTGTGAGCACACATCTCATAGAATCGATGTCGAAGGATGGCGGTGACGAAGGCCCGTCTGCGGTCACGGGGCCCGTAGCCGACAATGGATGGAAATCGAAGTTCTTCACGATCTGGGGAGGACAGTGCGCCTCTCTCTTCGGGAGCCAGCTGGTCCAGTTCGCCATCGTGTGGTGGCTGACGATGGAGACGGGCTCGGCGACGGTCCTGGCGGGTGCGGCCGCGATGGCCTACGCCCCGCAGATCGTGCTGGGCCCCATCGCGGGGACGTTCGTGGACAGGTGGCACAGGCGCAGGGTGATGATCGCATCCGATTCACTCATAGCGGGAGCGACGGTCGTGCTCGCAGCCCTGTTCGCCCTGGGGGTCGTCGAGGTCTGGCACGTCCTAGCGGTCCTCGCGGTCCGGGCGTCCGGCTCGGCGTTCCATTGGCCCGCCATGGCAGCAGCGACCTCGATGATGGTCCCCGAGAAGCACCTGTCCCGGGTGGGGGGCCTGAACCAGGCGATCGTCGGCCTCGCAGGGGTCGTCGCGCCACCCATGGGAGCTGTCGCCATCGCGGTCCTCCCGATGCAGGGCGTCCTGGCGATAGACGTGCTGACGGCGGTCCTGGCGGTCTCGGTATTGTCCGTCGTCAGGATACCCGAGCCTGTCAGGAAGGACGACGCGAAGGGCGTCCGGGCGACGTTCAAGGACATGCGCGACGGGTTCCGGTTCATCAAGACCTGGCCCGGAGCCGCCCAGCTGATCGGCCTCATACTGCTCGTCAACCTGTTCTTCGCACCTGCGGACGCTCTCACGCCCATCCTGGTGACCCAGAGGTTCGCGGGGGGCGTGGTCGAGTTCGCCACCCTTCAATCAGCGGTGTGCGTCGGGATCGTCGCAGGCGGGTTGTTGCTGGCCGTCTGGGGCGGCACGAAGAGGCGCATCGTGACCGCCCTGGTCGCCCTGATGCTCGCCGGCGTGGGCATCGCGGCCGTGGGGCTCAGCCCTCCGACGATGTTCCTGGCAGCGGTCGTCGCGATATTCGTGGCGGGGTTCGCCGTCGCGATCGCGAACGGTTCGCTGAACGCCGTCCTCCAGGCATCGATCCCCAAGGGCATGCAGGGACGCGTGTTCTCGCTGCTGTCCAGCATGTCCGTGTCTGCGGCGCCAATCGGCCTGGCCTTCGGCGGGCCTCTCTCGGACGCTTTCGGCGCGGCCGTGGTCTTCGTCCTCGCGGGCGTGGTGATGGCCGTGGGCGGCGGCGTGGCCCTGTTCATGCCATCGTTCATGCGGGTGGAGGACAACATCGGCGCGAAGGATGCGAAGCCAGCCGCGTCTGAAACCAGGTCGGCGACGGCGGAAGATGCCTAGGTGGATCGCATGGCCGCCGACGGGCGCACTGGAACGATTGGAGGACCGCGCCCACATGCCGCTCGGGCACCCCCTCCATGGGAAAGGAGATATCCGGGCTATCCAATCCGCTTGCAGGGATTCCAATGATTGTCACGACGAAGCGGCTGGAGCTGAGGCCTCTCGAGACGAGCGACGCGCAGTTCCTGGCGGACCTCATCAACGACCCCGAGGTCAGGTCGAGCCTCGGCGCATACGACCTGATCGCACCGGTCTCCATCGACTACGAGGAGAAGTGGGTCGAGAACGTCGCGACCCGTAACGACCAGACCCACCTCATGATCCAGACGAGGCGGGCGTCGCGGTCGGTCGGCATGGTCTCCACGAAGGACATCAACCGCAGGACCGGTTCGGTCCATGTCACGATCATGCTCGAGAGGGCGAGCTGGGGGAAGGGCTACGGCGAGGAGGCCCTCGGCGCGCTCGTGGGATTCCTGTTCGATTCGATGAACGCGCACCGCGTCTGGCTCAGGGTTGACGCCAGGAACGAGCGCGCCATCAAGTGCTACGAGAAGTGCGGGTTCAGGAAGGAGGGCACGCTCCGCGAGGACAACTTCGCCGACGGCCAGTGGCAGAGCTCCCACATCATGTCCGTGCTCAGCCACGAGTACGGGGATGGGAAGCGATGATCCGCGGCGAGAAGGTCGACCTCGTGGCTGCGAGCAGGGTGTACCTCGAGCACTACCACCGCTGGATGAACGATGCGCGGGTGCGGGACATGCTCGGGGTCGTGAACATGGGCTTCTCCATGCAGAGCGAGAGGCAGTGGCTCGAGGGGAGCACGGTCCCGAAGGAGGACACGGTGAACCTCACGATCCTGACCAAGAAGGGCAGGCCGATCGGGAACATCGGGCTGCGGGACATCGACTACTGCCCGAGGAAGGCGAGCCTGGGCATAGCCATCGGCGAGCCCGAGGTCTGGGACAAGGGGTACGGCACGGACGCCATCAGGACGCTGCTGAGGTTCGCGTTCGACGAGCTCAACCTGCACTCGGTCCACCTGACGGTCCAGGAGCAGAACGAGCGCGCCATCAAGTGCTACGAGAAGTGCGGCTTCAAGGTCGAGGGCTCGCAGCGCGAGCAGCGGTACTACCAGGGCGCCTACGTGGACTGGGTCCGCATGAGCATCCTCAGGGACGAGTGGGCGACGGGGCGGAAGAATGCCTGCCCGCGACGGTCTCGCGGGCCGTGATACGGTATCCGCCAACCCCCATCCCACGGCACTTGCACGTGCGTGGACATGGCCAAGCTGAGGGCGAAGGCGCAGGGGAACAGGGTTCTGATCGACACATCCGAGGAGCTGCTCGTGCTGCTCTTCCACCGGTTCCCGTCGGGGTCCTGGGCGGACGTCGTCAGGAACGGGCGACCCACAGGTCTCAGAATACATCTCGACGGCGCGAAGGACGGCGACGGGTACGGGCGTGCGCGGGCCGAGTTCGAATCCATTGTCCCGGACGACAGGATGCACTCATGCCCGCACTGCCGCCGGCCGGTCAGGGTCTAGCGGGCGCGGCATGAGCCGGTCCCTTCCAGACCAGGGTCGCGAACAGGAGCGCCCCGACCAGCAGGAGCACGCCCGCGATCCCGAACCCGAGCTGGAACGACACGAGCCCGACCACGATGCCCGTCATGAGCGGCCCGGCGGAGTGCCCGATGTCCATGACCGAGCTGAGGACCCCTATGGCCGACCCGTGGGCCGATGTCCCTGCGAGCTCGGACACGAGCGCCGATGTCGAGGCTGTCACGCTCGCCACGCTCACGCCGAACAGGACCGAGACGCCCGCGAGCAGGTAAAGGTCCTCGACCTGGGCCATCGCGACGATCGCGAACGCCCCGACGAGGAGGCCCACGACTATGCCCGGCTCCCTGCCCCTCCTGTCGGAGAACTTCCCCATGAGGGGCTTGGAGACCAGCATGCTCACCACCTGGATGCCCATGATGGCCCCTATCTCGAGACCGTTGAACCCGAGCGAGAGCGCGTATATCGGCACGAAGGCCTCGAACGCGCCCATGGCGTAGTACTGGAGCCCCTCGGCCGATGAAGTGACCATGATCCTCCTGTCCCGCACGACGCCCCTGAGGGATGCGATGGTGCCCTTCCCGTGACCGCGGGCCTTTGGCTCGGCCCCGCCGTCCCCCCACGGGATGATGAGCGACATGCCGAGGGCCAGCAGGCCCGTCGCGGCGCAGACGATGTAGACGCTCTCGAAGTTGGCCATGTAGAGCAGCGTGCCCCCGAGGAACGGCGCGACGAACCTCCCGGCCATCGTGGCCGATGAATAGAGCGCCATCTTCTCGCCCCTGGTCTCCTTCGGGTACCGGTCCGCGACGGCGGCCATCGCGACGGGCATGAACATGGCGGTCGCGAAGCCGTGGTAGAACCTGACGGGTATCAGCTGCCAGGGCTCCGTCACGAAGAGGTACATGAACGGGGCGGTGGCGAAGATCAGGAGCGAGAAGGTGATGATCCGCTGCCTCCCCCATCTGTCGGAGTACGCCCCCGCGAAGGCTGAGATGAGGATGCCAGGTATGGGGCTGATGGCGGATATGAGCCCTATCAGCGAGTCGCTGGCGCCCAGGTCTTCCGCCAGCAGGGGGAGCGCCGGGTTCTTCGACATCGTCGAGCTGAGGATGGCGAGCGCGGCGACCGCGCTCAGGATGATCAATGTCCTCCGGTACGGGTCTCCCGCCGAAGACATGCTCCCCGGATGCCCTGTGCCCTACTTAGCGTTCACCGCTGATGCAGCTTCTCCCTCAGGAAGGCCCTCTGGGCGTCCCTGTCCATGTCCTCGAGCTGCTCGGCGTACCTCTCCCTCATGTGCCTGAGCTTGCAGTGCGCATAGAGTGCGTCGTAGACGTACATGCCCTTCTCGACGGCCTCGTGGTCGTCCTTGGCCATGAAGGACGCGCCGCTGGCGATGGCCCGCAGGCCGATGGCCTCGGGGGCCAGCTCGAAGGCCTCGGTGTCGGCCGCCCGGACGATCGTCGCGAGGTCGAAGAGCGCCTCGTCCTGCAGCTTGTGCTTGAAGATGATGGCGTCGAAGCTGCAGAACTCGTCGTGGTGCCCAAGCTCCGCCCCCGGCGTGTCGAAGGGCGTGGCCCCGGTCTCCTTGGCGACGCCGTCGACCTGGGCCGGCGGGACGAACAGGAACTCCGCCCCCGCGTCTACGAACCTGCGGATCAGCCATGGGCAGGCCACCCTGTCCACATGCACGTGCTCGCGAGTGATCCACTTCATTGTGACCTCCTTCGGCACCGGTCTGCCGGTGGATAAGGCTACCGCTCATGGCCTTGTGTCGCTCCGTACGGTCCCGCGCCGGCCGCTCAGCTGGGTATCTTCATCGTGCCCGTGTACGCGAGCACGATCTCGTCCCAGCCGGTCGCATCGACGAAGTCCAGATCGAGCTGGTCGTAGACCCTGTCCAGGGTGTCCCAGTACACGTTGTATATGCCGGTCCCAGGCGGGACGAACACGGACATGCCCGTGCACCGTCCCCTGAACCTCCAGCTGGCCCAGTTCTTGATTATGACATCGTCCGCCGCGTCGACGACCGCCTTGCACTTCGCCGCCAGGGTCGGATGCGAATCCTGAACCTTGTTGGCGAGGGATGTGAACATGACCTTGATGTCAGCGCCGTAGTCGCATCCCATGCAGTTCATCCACATCGCGGTGATCGCGGTCTTGGAAGACTCCCTGAACGGGCCCATGAGGTCCGCCTGCAGCGGGAGCATCTCGGCCGTCAGCGCCGCGAACGCGTCGGCGAGGGGCTGCATCATGGACAGGTCCAGGACCGACAGCGATGCGAAGTCCTGCATGTATGGGTAGAGCGTCGGGTACGTGCCCAGCGGGGCGGAGTACCAGTCCGCGTAGTCGTCCACCATCTTGCAGGCCAGCTCGACCGGCGTCACATCCGGGTCGACGGAGAGCCCTCCCAGGAGGGCCATGTAGTTGAGCCCGTCGAACGGCACTGCCTTCTCCGAGGCCACGAGGTAGCCCGCCTTGTCCCTGAGCTCGTAAGCGACCTCTGCCATGGCGAGCGTGCACGCGTCGAGCTCGACCACATCGATCATCTTGCCCGTGGCTTCCTTGGCGCCTCCGACGGCGCTCGCGAACCCGTGGATGCTCATCCAGGGCCTCCCGGGCTCGCCTTCATCTACGCACAGGCCGAGGTATCCGAGACCATGGTCCTGCACGATGAGGCAGTAGTTCTCAGCGGCCAGGCTGGCGTCGGTGAGCGTGAACTCCAGGAAATGCTGCAGCGTAGCCGGGTCCGACGAGTTCGCCTCGCCCAGAGCCTCGACCTCCTGCCAGCCCGCTTCGGTCACGGTGCTTATGTTGGCCGGGTCGTAGAGGCCGTCGATGTAAACGGACATCGCGACGTCGACCCTGTTCGTGAGCGACTGGAGCCACATGTCGACGAACGTGACCGTGAGGCCGTCGAGGTTGTTGTCCGCGTCCCAGTACATCGCTATGGTCCAATCCCTCAGGTCGTCCTCGTCAGTCCCCGCCGAGGCGTTCTTGGTGAACGCGTCGGTCAGCACGAACGCGGGCACGATCATCATGCACACGGCAATAGCTGTCACTACAAGCTTCGTGGCTTTTCGCACTCTTCTTCCCCCCGCATGAAGAAGAACCAGGTCCACACCCCACCGGCCCCTTCCTCGTCCCCGCATCAGTTTTCCCTTAGATGAATGTTGCCAATACTGGCGTCGTGCGGACCTGCCTTGCGGGCCGCGGGGCGTGCCACTCCGCTGGCACATGCTCTCTGTTAACACGTTTCTAAGACCAGGGCTGTAGTCCCGAACGCTTAATGTACGGAAGTGTGCGTTGGGTGGTGTGATGTTCCCAGATCGTGTCTCCTCACTGAAGGTCTCGGGCATCCGGAAGATGTTCGAGTCAGCGCCAGCAGGGTCGATCAACCTGGGCCTCGGTGAGCCCGATATCCAGCCTCCGCACGAGATGATCCAGGCGTTCAAGGACGCGCTCGACAAAGGGTACAACAAGTACGGACCCAGCGCTGGCATAATGGAGCTCCGGATGGCGATCGCGGAGGACCTGAGGCGGTACAGACGCGACGTGTCCTGCGAGAACATCATCGTCACTGTCGGGGCCACGGAGGGCATGAGGATCGCCTGCGAGACGATCGCGGGAGAGGGGGACGAGGTCCTGGTGCCGAACCCGGGGTTCATCGTGTACGGGCCCGACGTGTCCCTCGCAGGCGGCCGGCCGGTCGAGTACCCGCTCAGGCGCGATGCGGGGTTCGCGCCGGATATCGAGGCTGTCAAATCGCTAATCACGCCCAGGACCAAGGCCATCATCGTCAACAGCCCGTCCAACCCGACGGGCACGGTCTTCTCGAGGGACGCGGTCAAGGCGCTGTGCGACATCGCGAAGGACCACGGGCTCTACATCCTCTCGGACGAGGTCTACAACAACTTCGTGTACGAAGGCGAGCACCTGTCGTTCGCCAGGTTCCACGACGACACGATCGTGGTCAACTCGTTCTCGAAATCCCTGGCCGCAACCGGCTGGAGGATAGGGTATGTCGCGACCTCGAAGGAGATCGTGCAGCAGCTGGCGAAGGTGCAGTACTACACCCTCGCCTGCCCGCCGACCGCGACCCAGTACGCCGTGCTCGAGGGCATGAAGATCCAGGACAGGTTCGCCGCCGAGATGCTCGCGGAGTTCAGGCAGCGCCGGGACCTGGCCATCAGGAAGCTGGCTGAGATACCCTCCTTCACGACCCCGCCTGTCCAGGGGGCGTTCTACGTGTTCCCGAGATACTCCCAGGGGATGGCCTCGGAGGAGCTGGCCATTAGGATCCTGAAGAAAGGGGTCATATGCGCGCCCGGGGGCGCATTCGGCTCCCTGGGCGAGGGGCACCTCAGGTTCTCCTACGCCAACTCGAGGGAGAACATCGCCAAGGGCCTGGACATCGTGAAGGACGTCATGGCCCACCTCTGAACATGTTGATGCCAGCAGATTTATATTTCCGGCCATATCTTTAGGTGTGATGGGCGACCAGTTGTCTGTGACATCACCCGAGCCGGCCCGGCTCATGAGCCCCAAGGCGGCGCTCTCGGTCGCCAACAGCGTGCTCGGGGGGGTCCTGGGCACGATGGCCCTTGTCTACATCGCCCAGAACCTGGGCCCCAGCGTGCTCGGCGTGCTGGGGTACGCGATGGTCACCATCGGCATCATGAGCTTCCTGTCCGACTTCGGCGTGGGGTCCGTGCACGCGATGCACATCAGGACCTGCAAGGACGTGCCGAAGTGCATCGGGGCCTACGCGTCCATCCGGCTCGTCCTCGTGGCGATATTCGCCGTCGTGACCTTCGTGCTCATCGAGCTGTGGAAGGACGGGTTGGTCGGCGGCAGTATGCCGTCGAACCGTTTCATGGTCGACGCGCTCATCGATTCGATGTACGTGTTCCTCGTGTACTACATACTCCTGGGCATAAGCCAGATCGCGACGCACACGTTCGACGCGCTCGACGCCTACGCCAAGGTTTACGTCCCGTCGATCCTGGAGCTCGTCGTGCGCGTGTCGTTCATCGTCTACATCGCCACAACCGCCCTGGGGTCCGGGGCGAACGCCCCCGCGCTCCTCGCGTCCGCCTACGCCGCAGGGATAATCGCGTCCATGCTCCTGGTCTCGGTCCTGGTGAGCCGGTACCGCATAGCGATGCCTGACAGGGCCATCCTGTCGTCGTACATCGGCTCGCTGGTCCCGGTGTTCTTCATCTCGGTCACGATCATAATCGACCTCTACCTGGACAAGGCTGTGGTGGGGTACTTCTGGGGCGAGACCGAGATGGGCCTGTACTTCGGCGTCCAGAGGATGGCGGTGTTCGTCGGCGTCTTCTCGCTGTCGGTCGCGACGCTCATCCTGCCGTCCGTGACGACCTACTTCATCCGGAAGGAGGTCGGGGCGAGCTGGGAGCTCGTCAACCAGGCCGAGCGGTACGTGTCCCTCGTGGTCGTCCCGACGGCCGCGTTCTACCTGTTCTACGGCTCCGACATGCTCAGGGTGTTCCTCGGGGACGCCTTCGTGCCGGCGGTGCGCACGATGGACATGCTGGTCATCGCGAGCACCGTGCTCGCCCTGGTGCTGCCCCTGAGGTCGCTCCTGGTGGGGTTGGGCAGGCCCAAGACGCTGCTCTTCATAGGCCTCGGCGGGATTGGCATACAGTTCTGCCTGCTGCTCGTGCTCGTGCCCGACATGTTCCTGGGGGTCCAGATGCTGGACATGAGGGGCAGGGGCGCGGCCCTGGCGCTCCTCGTGACCTCGGTGTACTACTTCTTCATACTGCGGTACATGGCCTGGAGCGAGGGGAGGATACTCCCGAGCTCGAGGTCGTACAAGCACCTGGTGGCCGCGGTCGTCATGATAGGCGTCATGTACGTCTTCGACTGGCTGTTCGTGCCTGCGATCGACTGGGTGGCGCTCATGCTCCTGGCGGTGGTGGGCGTGGCCGCCTACTCCATCTCGGCGTACTTCATGGGCGAGCTCGAGGCGTCCGACTACCGGCAGTTCAGGGCCATGCTGAACCCCCAGGACACCTTCCAGTACGTCGTGAACGAGCTGCTGGGGAAGCGGGTCTGACGGGTGGGCGCGATTCGTTTATAGCCATCGACCATGATTACCGCGCGGGGAAGCGGGCATGACCGACACTCTCATCATCGTCCACGCGTCCGAGCTCCTGACGCTCAAGGGCCCGAGGATGGCCAGGGTGAGGCAGGAGATGTCGGACCTGGGGATCGTCACCGACGGCGCGGTCGTGATATCGGACGGCGCCATCATGGACGCGGGGCGGACCGAGTCCATCCTCAAGGAGCACGACGCGACCGGGGTCGAGAAGCTCGACGCGTCGGGCAAGGTCGTCATGCCGGGGTTCGTCGACCCGCACACCCACCTGGTCTTCGCCGGTTCGAGGGAGTTCGAGCTCGAGATGAAGATCAAGGGCAAGAGCTACCTCGAGATCATGCAGGAGGGCGGGGGCATCTTCAGGACCGTGCGGGACACGCGTGCCGCATCGCCCGAGGAGCTCTACGCCCAGTCGGCCAGGCGTCTCGAGTCGATGATCGCCCACGGGACGACGACCCTCGAGGCGAAGTCCGGCTACGGGCTGGACAAGTCCACCGAGCTCAGGATGCTCGAGACCATCAGGAAGCTGGGCGAGGACTATCCGGCGGACATCGTGCCCACGTACATGGGGGCGCACGCGGTCCCGCAGGAGTTCAAGGACCGCCCGGACGAGTATGTGGAGTTCATCGTCGACGAGATGCTGTACCTCGTGGTCCAGAGGAAGCTCGCCGAGTTCTGCGATGTGTTCTGCGAGCGCGGGGCGTTCACGGTCGAGCAGTCCAGGAAGGTCCTGCTCGCGGCCAAGGTCCACGGGATGAAGCTCAAGATACACGCGGACGAGTTCCACGGGACGGGCGGGGCCGAGCTGGCGGCCGAGGTCGGGGCGATCTCGGCGGACCATCTGGCGAAGCCCTCGGACGACGGCATCATGGCCATGGCGAGGAAGGACGTGGTCGGGGTCGTGCTGCCGGGCACGCCGTACACGGCGATGCACGGGGAGTACGCCGACGCCCGCAGGCTGATCGACCTGGGCGTGCCCGTCGCCCTCGGGACCGACCTGAACCCCAACTGCTGGAACGAGTCGATGCAGTTCACCATGAGCCTCGCCTGCTACCACATGCGCATGACACCCGCGGAGGCGATCACGGCGGCCACGGTCAACGCGGCGGCTGCCCTCGGCATGGAGAAGCGCGTGGGTTCGATCGAGCGGGGCAAGCGCGCGGACATACTGTTCATGGATGTCCCGACATACGCGCACATACCGTACCGGTTCGGCACCAACCTGTGCTCCCTGGTCATGAAGGACGGGAAGACCGTCTGGGAGCGGCAACCTTTCGTGCGCGGGTGACCCGAAGCGTGCCGGGACCGGCAGGTGCGTCCAGGCCAGGCGCAGGATGGGCGTGTCCGGCGACCGGCGGGACGGATATCAGGAGCAGGGAGACCTTGGTCCCCCTCGTGTGGTCCCCCGGGACCCTGTCCTCCACCCGGAGCCTCCCGCCTATGTGCTCGGCGATGAGAGACATGAAGCAAAGCGAGGACGCGATCCCCCTCGTGAAGCGGTTCTCGGGCGCGAAGACCTCCGCCCTCAGCCCCTTCTTCACGTCGTCGGGTATGCCTGGCCCGTCGTCCGCGACCTCGACCATCCAGTACTCATGCTGCGGGGAGCCGCTTGCGGGGCGGACCGACACCTCCACATTGACACCGTCCGAGCGCGCATGCTTCACCGCGTTGTCCAGCAGCTCCTCGACAATGGTGGAGATGAAGTCCCTGCCCGCGGCGTAGGCGGGGCAGTC
>Ga0315292_10000249_pt1 | contig 23395 bp, 18 predicted proteins | sample YL17G13_0_MG_FD_204029 | JGI IMG/M metagenome (GOLD analysis project Ga0315292, IMG submission 204029) | Sediment microbial communities from Yellowstone Lake, YNP, Wyoming, USA - YL17G13_0 | ecosystem: Environmental > Aquatic > Freshwater > Lake > Sediment | place: USA: Wyoming | collected... | reverse complement strand
ATTTGCACCCTGGCTGCATACTTTTGTACAGTTGCCGCAGGCAATGCATCTTTCATCAATAACCTCAGCCTGTCCTCCAACAATACGTATAGCCTTGGCAGGACATTCCCTGACGCAGGTGTAGCATGTACGGCAAAGTTCTTTAATTGTGTAGACCAGCATAGGCTAATATGTTATAAAAGCGCAAGGGTGAAATAGCACAGGGCACAGGGCACAGGGCATAGACCATAGAACATAGAGCATAGAGCATGGAGAAAAAAGCCCTGAGCTCTGAGCACTGAGTTGATGGTACCTGTAAGACTGCACGACTTGCACGACTTGCATGACATGCATGACATGCATGACTTGCACGACCTGCATGACCTGCACCACAATATGAATTATAATAACACATTCCTTTTTTCAAAATGAGTATAAAAAATACTTTTATCGGATATTTCTTTATTTTCCCTGATAATTTTGTCGTAGAGGTTAATGAGTGACGGTGATTTACATGGCAGGTTAATTGCTTCAGTTTCATCAGCCTGATAAACAAGCTTTGCCCTGCTCCTTAGATCCTCTTTTGATTTAATATACGGCAAACCTCCTCCATGAATGCATCCTCCCGGACAGGCCATCACTTCTACGAGGTCATATTTTATGCCAGCTGCCTGGGCATTTTTCAGTTTTACAAGTCCGGTAAGACCATCAACCACAGCCACTTTAATTTCCTGTTCTCCAGCCTGAACCGAGCAATCCCTGAAAGAACCCGAAAGATGCAACTTTTTAAATACCTGTTTGTCAATTTCGCGGCCGGTTGTCCTGAAGTAATACAATCTTAAAACTCCTTCAGTCACTCCTCCTGAAACCTCAGCAAGAGCAGCTGATGAGCTTCTGCCAGATAAAGGTTCATCGGCAGGTTCCCTATCAGTATTTGTGACATCGATACCATTAAGCCTTATGAGCCGGGCAAGCTCACGAACGGTCATCACAGAATCAACATCACTAATCCCTTTTCGCATCATTCCATCACGTCTTGCCTCATATTTCATTGCCATACAAGGTGTTACAGAAACCGAAAAGATTTGTTCCGGATTAATTCCAAGCTCTCCCGCAACAAGAGTTTTAATGAGGACACCCGTTAACTGCTGCGGAGATTTGACTGATGATAATTGTGGAATTATTGCCGGAATAAACTCCTCGGCATATTTTACCCATGCCGGACATCCTGTAATGAAAAGAGGCTCTCCTGTTTTCTCTTTTAATCTTTCTGAAAGCTGGCTTTCAAGTTCTGTTATAAAAATATCAGTTCCTGTACCAGTTGAAAAAACCTTGTCAAAACCTATTTTACGAAGTATGGCATTCAGGTTTCTGTCAAAGTCCCTGTGGTATTTTATACCCAGTTCTTCGGTAATTCCGGCAACGACCATGGGAGAATATTGAATAGCTTTGACAATCTCATTCTTGTTGAGGTATTCCTGTACCTCTGTTAAGTTATGTTTTTCATGAAGGGCACCTGTTGGACAAACCAATACGCACTGACCACACTGGATACAGCTTGAAAAGTTTAAATCCCTGTCCATAGCAGCTCCAATATGAGTTTGCTTTCCTCTGTTTATAAAATCGAGTGATGTGGAAGTTATTACCTCTTCACAGACCCTCACACATCTTCCGCATAAAATACACTTAGCGAGTTCCCTTACTATTGCAGGGCTTGACTGGTCGAGCCGTTGCTTTGTTTTCCTGCCCTTGATCCTTCTTTCCCTGATATTAAGTTCTTCTGAAAGTTTCTGCAGCTCACAGTTTAAGTTTCTGTCACAATAAAGGCAATCATCCGGGTGATTTGAAAGCAGGAGTTCTACAATTGTCTTTCGTGCCGTAATAACCCGGGGTGAGTGTGTCTTTATCTTCATCCACTCCTCTACAGGCTGTGAACATGCAGTAACCAGTCTCTCCCTCCCTTCAACCTCTACCACGCACATCCTGCAGGCTCCCGTTGGAGTAAACTCCTTCATCCTGCATAAGGTAGGTATAATAATACCATTCCGGTTGAGAGCCGAAAGAATGGTTTCTCCTTTCTCGGCTTTGATCTTCTTATTATTTACCTGGATAGTAAAAAGCATTGTTTTAATTTCATGTTACTGTTACCGGTTACTGGTTACTTAACTATTACAGCACTAAACTTGCAAACATCGAAACAAATTCCGCAGCCGATACATTTATCCTCGACGATAAAGAAAGGTTGAAGGCGTGTTCCATAGACAGCATTTACCGGGCATTTCCCGGCACATACAGTACAACCCGTACATTTTTCAACATCAATTGAGAAGGTTCTGAGTCCGCGACAGACATTTGCCCTGCATTTCCTGTCGAAAATATGTTCTTCGAACTCCTCCCTGAAGTTTTTAAGTGCACTGACAAATGGGTTGGGTGCTGTCTGTCCAAGTCCGCAGAGCGACGCATCCTTCATCACAGCGGCTATTGATTCAAGCTGCATAACACCTTTGAATCTCTCAAGAGTAGTTCCTGAATCCTCGCTGGATGGTTTCTTAATCACGCTTTCAAGTATCTCGAGCATTCTTCCCGTTCCTTCGCGGCACGGGATACATTTCCCGCAGCTTTCATTCCTGATAAATTCCATATAATATCTTACAAAATCGACCATACAGGAGGTCTCATCGATTACAACAAACCCTCCCGCACCCATTCCGAAACCTTTCTGTTTCATCGCATCAAAATCAATTGGAGTATCAAGGCTCTCCGGGGTTATAAATGAACCGGATGCACCACCGAGCTGGATGGCTTTAAATTCCTTACCATCTTTTATACCGTCGACTATATGTTCCAGTACAGATCCAAGAGTTGTTCCCATTTCAACTTCAACTACTCCCGACATCCTTCCATGTCCGGTAATGGCGAAGACTTTTGTCCCCGGACTTTTTTCCGTTCCGATACTTCTGAACCATTCCGGGCCATTCTTCATTATCATCGGGACATTCATCAGGGTCTCAACATTATTGATTACAGTCGGTTTACCTGCAAGACCAGAGGTTGTAGGATAAGGAGGTTTAAGTTGCGGCATTCCCCGCTTACCCTCGAGGCTGTTTATCAGGGCTGTCTCCTCACCGCAGACAAATGCACCGGGTTCAGTTTTTATAATAAAATCCAGGTTATAGCCGCTCGAAAAAATGTTATGCCCTATAATACCATATTCCCTGGTCATATCAATTGCTTTCTGCATCCTGCTCCTGGCATAATCAGAACCTGATTTGAGATACAGTATGGCGGTTGAGGCTCCAATGGCATAAGCAGCAATTGCCATACCTTCCAGCAGCCGGTGCGGATCACTCTCAAGGATCGTCCTGTCGCTGAACGAACCAGGATCACTCTCTTTTGCGTTGCAGATAAGATATCTCGTATTAGCAGAAGTATTAAGAGCCTGCTTCCATTTAAGTCCCGTAAGGTATCCTCCTCCGCTTCTTCCCCTGAGGCCGCTTCGTTCAATGATATCACACACCTCCTCATAGGTATAGTGGCGGATAGTTTTTACAAATGTGCTGTATCCTCCGCGTGCAATATATTCCTCAATACTTTCGGGGTCGTAACATCCGCAGTTACCGAGGATAATTCGTTTCTGACGCGCAAAAAAAGGCAGCTCATTTACAAAGGCAATGCCCGGCCACAGTTCAAATCCTTTCGATCCTGTCTGGCCCAGAAGGTCGTCTTCAATTATATCGTTATGAAAAACGCTGTTTAGCAAAGGCTCTACCTTTTCCTCTGTGATATTTCTGAAGAACAGCTTGTTTTTCCCTGGTACCTGTACACACACAAGCGGTTCATAGTTTGCAGGGCCTGAGCATCCTACCCTGACTGCAACTGCTGAAGGTTCATTTTCTTCAATATATGTTTTAACAGTGTTGAAAGTTTTGTCAGAACCTGCAATAATACTGCTGGTATTGGATGAAATATGGATAACCGGCACATCGGTTTTTTCGCGACGCAACTGCTGTAATACCTTTTCTGTTGCAGATGGAAGTGTATCGGATTCAAACAGCAGGACTTTTTCTATAAGGAATCTCTTTAAATCTTCCATTTAGTCGTTCTCGATTATATACTTCAGTTTTTTTATGAGGTCAGGGAGCTGGCCGGGACGCACATGAATATGGTATTCGTCTTTAATCATTATTACCGGACCGTGGTAGCATCCTCCCATACATGAGACAACCTCAAAACTGAAGTTGCCGTTCCTGGTTGTCTGCCCGGGAGAAATTTTCAGCTCATCCTTAAATTTTTCTGTCAGTGCCTGGGAACCGTTCATAAAACAGCTGGTCCCGTTGCATACTTTAATATGAATCCTGCCTGATGGAAAGAATCTGAACTTGTCGTAGAATGTTGCAAGTCCATAGATTTTTGTTGTACTCAAACCTATATGGCTTCCAACTCTTATTATTGCTTCTTCGGAGAGATATCCATGATCTGTCTGTATCTCCTGAAGAAGTGGAATCAAGTCTTCACGTCTGCCCTGCCGGTATTTTTTAAAGATAATATCAAGATCCTGAGCCATTAAACCCTGTAATTTATATCAGACAAATGTAAGATTTTTTATTGTTAATTAATAAACATTGTTAATTTATTAACAGATAAAATTCTAAATCATGCCTTATAAAAAGAGACATAAAAATAATTATTACATTTGAATGTTGTTTTTCAATTCAACCAGAAGTGATGCCACAGAGAATTGAGATGCAGATTTGTCTTGGCAGTTCCTGTTTCTCAAGGGGAAACAGGGATGTCGTTGCCTTTATCAGGGAGTATCTCAGAAAGAACCATCTTGAGGACCGTATAATCTTCAAAGGGGCAAGGTGCATGAATCTTTGCAGTAACGGTCCCAACCTTAAAATAAATGACAAGATCATCGAGGAAGTAACAATCTCAAAAATTGAAAGTATCCTCGAAAAAGAATTTGGAGACATAAAGTAGATACCCAGTAGGGGGAATTAATATGAGTGACAGAAAACCAATCTTTTACATAACCGACAACAAATGCAGGAATTCTTACTCCTGTGTAAGGGTGTGTCCTGTCAATGCAATTGAGGTAAGGGCTCAGAAGGATCACCCTGCCATTATTCCTGAAAGATGTATTGGATGCGGTCTCTGTTTAACAGCCTGTGCATCCAGGGCAGTTGAATTCCGTGACTCAAAAGAAGAAGTCAGGAAACTCCTTGCATCCGGAAGGAAAACCGTGGCTCTGGTTGCACCCAGCATTGCATCAGAGTTTGATGATATAACGGATTACAGAAAATTTGTCAGCATGCTCCGGGCTCTTGGCTTTGATTACGTCAATGAAAATTCGTTTGGTGTTGATCTTATCGCAGCGGAATATGCAAGACTTTTCAATGAAGCGGGAGGTAAATACTACATTTCAGCTAATTGTCCCTCAATTGTAAAACTCATTGAAAAATTCCATCCTGAGCTTGTACCTAACCTGGCCCCGCTTGTTTCTCCCATGATAGCAACTGCAATGGTGGTTAAAGAGATATACGGAGCAGAAGTGGCAATTGTTTATATTGGCCCATGCATTGATAATAAAGATGAAGCATTTCTTTACCGGGAGGGTAAGCTTGTTGAAGGGATACTTACATTTATAGAACTAAGGCAGTTATTGGAGGAATCGGATATCCAGGAAAGAGTTGTTAAAATGTCAGAATTTGATCCTCCCTTTGGTCACTGGGGCGCCCTTTATCCCATACCTGCAGGAATAATACAGGCCGGCGGTATCAGGCGTGACATGGTCACGAGCAGCGTTATAACAGCTTCCGGTAAAGAGGAAGTGTCTGAAGCAATAAATGATTTCAGCAAATATGTTGAGACTATACACCATCATTTCAACCTGTTTTTCTGTCATGGCTGTCTTCTTGGCCCGGGAATGGAAAGTCATAATGAAAGGTTTAAAAGAAGGGCCCTTGTAAGGCAATACGCTGAAAAAAGAGTCTCCAGGCTCGATAAGGTTCAATGGCAGAAAGATATGGACATGTGGTCAAAGCTTGATTTTACAAGAACTTTCACCCCTGATGATCAGCGGATCCCTGAGCCTCCTGAGGAAGCAATAAATGAGGTCCTGAAAATAATAGGAAGAGAGAACCCCGATGAAAAACTTGATTGCGGAGCATGCGGTTACAGTTCGTGTCTTGAATTTGCCTCAACAGTGGCAAAGGGCCTTGCAGTCCCTGAGATGTGTCATACATTCAATCTCCGGAATAAACAGGAGTACATAGAGACTCTCCGGCAGACAAACAGGAAGCTTGCAGAAACCAAAAGAGCACTGAAAGAATCGGAAGAGGTTGCCATGAGAGAGAAGGAGATGGCCCAGAGCACATCAGACATGATGAACAATATGCTTGAAAAGCTGCCTACCGGAGTGGTTATTGTCGATAGCAATCTTAAGATACTTCACTCGAATCTAAGCTTCATAAATACAATTGGCGAGGATGCAAAAGCTATATCGGAAATTATTCCCGGATTGGTGGGTGCAGATCTGAAAACCCTCATGCCATTCAACGTTTATAACATGTTCACATTTGTGTTGAAGGAGGATGAACCGGTTTTAAGCAAGGATATTCATTTCGAGGAGAGTATGCTTAATATTTCGGTATTCCCGATAAGAAAGAACAAGATCTGTGGGGCAATTATCCGAGACCTCTATTCACCTGAAGTTCAGGGAGAAGAAGTAACCAACAGAGTCAGTGAGGTTATTGAAAAAAATCTTGAAATGGTCCAGAAGATCGGATTTCTCCTTGGTGAAGGGGCTTCAGAAACTGAACAAATGCTTAACTCAATTCTTGAATCTTACAGAAAGAAATCAATTGGAAAGCAAAACAATCGTTAGGAATTTTACGTGACCCGTGATTTTTATATAGAAGTTAACAGCCAGCAAAGAAATCATGACGGAGAAAGGATTTGCGGAGATGTTTTCCTTTACAGGTACATTAAGGAGGAAGACAGGGTCATTGCCGTATTATCTGATGGGATGGGTAGTGGTGTAAAAGCCAATATCCTTGCCACACTTACTGCAACGATGGCAATAAATTTCACCCGTGAACATAAAGAGGTCGATCGTATTGCCGAGATTATAATGAACACACTTCCTGTTTGCAGTGAAAGGAAAATAAGCTATTCGACATTTACTATTATAGATATCGAAACCACCGGACGGACAAATATCCTGGAATATGATAATCCATCAACAATTGTCTTAAGAGGAAACCAGATTTTTGATCCCGCATGGAAAAAGGTCACTCTCGATAAAGGGAAGAATACAGGTAAGATACTTAATACATGTTCCTTCATTCCTGAAAAAGAAGACAGGATAATTTTCTGTTCCGATGGTGTTGCGCAGAGCGGAATGGGAAGTGAAGCTTTCCCCTTCGGATGGGGACGTGACGAGGTTGCAGCTTATGCAACTTCGCTGGTTAGCAGCGAGGCAGCCATATCTGCAATAATGCTCTCCGGTAAGATTGTCACAATGGCTCATAAGAACGACAGCTATAAGGCAAAGGATGATATCAGCTGCGCAACAATATACTTCCGGGAGCCAAGGAAATTGCTGATCTGTACAGGTCCACCATATGAAAAAGACAAAGACGGTGTACTGGCTGCAAAGATAAATGAGTACACGGGCAAAGTAATATTATGCGGGGGAACAACAGCAGATATTGTGGCACGGGAGCTGAATAAGACTATTATTGATGAACTCGTTTTTGAGGATCCGGAATTACCCCCGGAGAGTTTTATTGAGGGGATCGACCTTGTCACTGAGGGTATCCTGACCCTTCAGAAAGTAAATGAGATCCTTAAAACATACAACAACAGTATAAAGCTGGGTAAGGGTCCGGCAGATAAAATAGTAAAGCTTGTAATGGAGAGTGATGAAATTCATTTCATAATCGGCACAAGGATAAATATAGCGCACCAGGATCCGAACCTTCCTGTCGATCTTGAGATCAGGAGGACCGTTGTAAAAAGGATAGTCAGGCTGCTCGAAGAAAAATGGCTCAAGAAGGTAAGCTTTGAGTATATCTGATCCTTAAAAATCAGTTGTTTGGTTTTGCTTTAAGAAAATTTATTACTCTCTTATACAAATGCGGTTGTATATCAGGATGAGTGAGGTTTCCAGGTAATGAGTCCAGAATCATTATTTCTGCAATTTCTGAAATATCAGGCACCGGACCAAGTTTAAAAATATCAGCCAGGTACAGACGTCCGAAACCTGTTTTCCCATTCTTCACTACAGAATATGTTGCCACACATTCAATCTTAAAATCAACTGCACCTGTTTCTTCTGTCAGTTCTCTTTTAGCAGCATCATCGGAATTTTCATTTTCTTCTATATGCCCTCCCGGGATCTCCCATGTATTACGTTTGTGGTGTCGCACATAAATCCATTTGTCCCCATATTTTGCCGCTATCACTGCATATGTTAATCTTACATCCGGAGTAAACAGGGAATCAAAGAATTTAACCTCAGTCATTTTTATATTATTGAAAATTCCTCAAATGTAGCTTTTATCACTGTAAATTATTATTAATTACATTTACACGATAAAGATTCTTTTATGTGGTTTCTGATAATTCTATTAACAACCGAGATCCTCACTCTGGTAGTCATCAGACAGCATTTTTACGACCGATCATGGATGAGGTATTATTTAGTAATAACTCTGAATTCCATTTTAAGCATCTGGCTCTGGATCCTCTGGTTTGAAACCGTTTCATATAATGGAATATTTGATGAACCTGCTCACATCTGGATGATCATGAGCTTAGCAGGGATGATTTCAGGAGTTGTAATTCCACGTGTTATAGTTGCTTTATTCCATTTTACAGGTGTAGCATTAAGAAGAAAGGCCGGCGGTCATAGCAGAATCCTTACCAATACCGGAATGACTATATCAATGATTCTATTCCTTGTAGTTCTATCAGGCTCTTTATTCGGAAAATTCAATGTAAAAACCGACCGTATCACTGTCAGGACTGAAGGATCAAATCCTCGGCTGAACGGACTGAAGATTGTACTGATTTCGGACCTTCACCTGTCATCATTTTATCATCATAAAGATTTTGTCATTAAAGTGATGAATAGAATTAACCAGGAGAAGCCCGACCTTTTGATCAATACAGGCGATTTTGTATCATTCGGATGGCGTGAATTCGGGAAGTTCGATACAATCTTGAGAATCGCAAAGGGTAAATACGGGAATTATGCAGTTATGGGGAATCATGATTTCGGAACTTACCATCCATATTATACAGAAGCGGATATGAAAAACAATTTTCTGCTTATGAATAAACTGATAACTTCTTCAGGCTATATTGTACTGAATGATGAATCTGCTTTGGTCAGGATAGGTGATACAAAAATAGCGCTGGCAGGGGTTATGACCAAAGGTTCTTTCCCGAAGATTATTTACGGTGACCTTAAGAAAGCTTTATCCGGTACCGATACTTCAGAGTTAAAAATCCTTTTAGCCCACGATCCAAATCAGTGGAGAAAGGAGGTAACAGGTAATACAGATATTGATCTGACTCTTTCAGGCCATACCCATGGGATGCAGATCGGTATTCTTTCAAAAAGAATAAAATGGAGCCCTGCCAAATATTTCTATCCGAACTGGAACGGGCTTTATAAAGCAGGGGAACAATACCTTATAGTAAACCGCGGACTTGGGGTTCTTGGAATTCCTTTCAGGGTATGCATGCCTCCGGAAATTACGGTTATAACACTTAGAACAGACTAAGGTCCCTTATAAAAATTGTATATAATATTAAGAAATCATTGCTAAATGAGAGCCACAATTAGCCTTACAATTATTATAAGTTTCATACTCCTCTCATGCAATCAACAAAGTAACGACTGTATCAGGATCAACCAGTTAGGCTACAGGAAGGAGGATATCAAAGTTGCAGTCTTTTTAAGCACCAAACAGATAAATATCAAATCATTCAGAATAGTTGATGCCAATTCCGGAAAAACGATCCTGAGCAGTGATGCGGTTACGATAAAAGAGTCACCGGGGCTGTTTAAAAGCTGTTACCGGTTATCCTTTACTGATCTGAATAAAGAGGGCACATACAGGATTGAGGCAGGAGATGCTGTTTCTCCCGGTTTCAGGATTTCTGATGGTGTATATAACGGGACAGCTGATTTTCTGCTTAGTTATATGCGCCAGCAGAGATGCGGTTTCAATCCATGGCTGAATGATTCGTGCCATACTGATGACGGATATATCATTTATAGTGGATTACCGGACTCTGTTCATATAGATGTAACCGGCGGATGGCACGATGCAGCCGATTACCTTCAGTATGTCGCAACTTCAGCAAATGCAACCTACCAGATGTTATTTGCCTATTCAGAGAATCCTTCATCATTCAGTGATGAATATCTTGCCAGCGGACTCCCGGGTAAAGATAGTATCCCGGATGTTTTGAACGAGAGCAGATGGGGACTTGACTGGCTGCTGAAAATGAATCCCGCTCCGGGGATAATGTATAACCAGATTGCCGATGACAGGGACCATATCGGATTCCGGTTTCCCAATAAGGATACAGCATACTATGGAAAAGGAGCTGAGCGGCCTGTATACCGCTGTACCGGAAAACCTCAGGGACTATTCAGGTACAGGAACCGTGCAACAGGAATTGCTTCTACTGCCGGGAAGTTTGCCTCAGCATTTGCAAAGGGCGCCCAAGTATACAAAACCACGAATCCTGAGTTTTCAGAACTACTTGTTTCAAAGGCGTTATCAGCATTCAGCTACGGACTTGAAAATCCTGGTGTATGTCAGACAGCACCATGCGGTGCCCCTTACTTTTATGAAGAAGACAACTGGACAGATGACATGGAACTCGCAGCTATCGAATTGTTTAAAATCACACACGAAGAAAAATATCTCAGATATGCAGTTGATTTCGGCCGCAAAGAGCCAGTTACTCCATGGATCGGAGCAGATACTGCACGCCATTACCAGTGGTACCCCTTTATTAATATGGGACACCCCGGGATTGCCACAAATGCGGATCAGGGAGATCTGAAGGGGGAATTTCTTTCAAATATGAAAGAAGGACTCCACCGGATAAAAACAAAAGGAGAAAAGAATCCTTTCCTTATTGGTGTACCATTTATATGGTGCTCAAACAACCTTGTAGCTGCAACATTAACACAGGCAGATCTTTATCGCAGAATTAGCGGAGACTCTTCATTTGCGGAACTGGAAGCCGCTCACCGAGACTGGCTATTTGGTTGTAATCCATGGGGTACAAGCATGATAGTCGGACTTCCCGAAAACGGCGATTATCCCGAAAATACCCACTCCTCATATGTTGTCAAAGGAGAACAGGTTCCGGGAGGACTTGTTGACGGACCGGTTTATCCTTCAATTTTCAGCAACCTTAAAGGACTCTACCTTTCCCGGCCGGATGAATATGCTCTATTCCAGACCAGACTTGCTGTTTATCATGATGACTATGCTGATTATTCTACAAACGAATGTACTATGGACGGGACAGCTTCTCTCATTTACTACCTTTCTGCACTTCAATCAGAAGAAATAAAATAAAACCGGTAATGGATATTTTTGAAATGCAAAGCACTGGCGATTTTCAATATAAGATATTGTTCTCACGACGACGGACCATGAGCATTATTATCAGTCCCGATCAGGGTGTTATTGTGAAAGCACCCAACCGGACACCGGTAGGTACAATAAAAAGATTTATAAATGAAAAATCCGGCTGGATCATCAGGACACTTGACAGTTTTAAAACACTCAGAAGAATAGACAGCAGGGATGGATATTATGATGGCGACTCAATAATGATTTTTGGCACGGAACATCGATTGAAACTGGTACCAACTGAAGGTTATTCGATAAGGTTAGGAAATGATTATACGATTGAAGCAGGATTTAAAGGTGATAAAAATCCGCTCCTGATCAAAGCGATGCTCGAAGGCTGGTTCAAATTTATAGCTCAGAAGAGACTTCCAGTAAAATTCAGGGATACCCTGGCAAAATACAATGATTATGGGTTTTCCCCAACCGGTTTTGTTGTAAGAACTATGAAAAAAAGATGGGGAAGCTGTTCTTCAAAAGGTAAGATCGCAATCAGTTATGATCTGGTAAGGCTGGATGAGACTTATGCTGAATATGTTATAATTCATGAACTATGCCATCTTAAACATCATAACCATAGTGCAGATTACTACAAACTTTTAACCGAGGTGTATCCTGGCTGGAAACGAGTCAGGGAAGAGCTTAAGAAATACATTAGGTAAGAGGGTGCTTGGTGCCCGGTAATATGAGACTACCCAAGACCCATGACCGAGGACCGAGGACCCAGTACCTTTTATATGACATACTCCTGTCGCATGGATGGGATTTCAATATTTTTAAATCCCGATTCCAGAAGCCTTGAAGAATAGTTTTGCTGTGTTTCATATTCTCCGTGGACAAGGAAGATCTTTTTAATGGCGTTTTTATCCTGGCAACTCAAAAAATGTATCATCTCTTTATAATCTCCATGTCCGCTGAATGAATCTATCTGTCTCACATCAGCATTAACTTTATAAACCGTTCCGAAAATTGATACTTCCTTATCCCCTCGTGCTATCCGTGCGCCAAGTGTTTGAGGGGAACAGTATCCTACAACAAGGATGGTATTCCTTGAATCAGAGATGTTATTGGCAAGATGATGTTTTATACGACCGGCTTCCATCATACCTGAAGCTGAGATTATTATACACGGATCTTTATAATCATTAAGTTTCTTGGAATCTTCATGACGAGTAATGTAAGTCAGCCGGTTAAAACCGAACGGGTCAGCATCCTTTTCCATCCCATCCAGGATTTCCTTGTTGAAACATTCCGGATGCATTCTGAATATTGTAGTTGCATTTACGGCCAGGGGGCTGTCGACAAATATCTCCACCCTGGGAAGCTTACCCTGATTAAAGAAATTATTCAATGAATAGACAATTTCCTGGGTACGTCCAACGCTGAAAGATGGTATTATCAGTTTACCTCCCTTTTCAACACAGGTAAAATTCACTGTTTTCAGTAACTCTTCATCAGCTGATACCAAATCCTTATGCAATCTGTCCCCATAGGTTGATTCAGTTATAAGTATATCTGCCTGCGGAAATACTTTTGGAGGAGCCAGGATCCTGTTTGCCGGTCGTCCAATATCTCCCGTGTAGGCAAGATGAAAAGTCTGCCCATTTTCTGTGACAATAAGATTTGCCACTCCGCTGCCAAGCATATGGCCCGTACCAGTAAATTTAACTTTGATATTATTATCTATTCTGAATTTCATTTCATAGGGAACACCAATGAAGTGAGCCATACATTCTTTAGCATCTTCCTGTGTAAAAAGGGGTGTTAAAAGCGGAAGACCTTTTTTTGCCCGTCTCTTGTTATAGGTTTTTGTATCATGTTCCTGAATATATGCTGTATCGGCAAGCATAATAGAGCAAAGGTCGCGGGTTGCATTTGTACAGATAACTGATCCTCTGAATCCAAGTCTGTATACATACGGAATAAGTCCCGAGTGATCTATGTGAGCATGGGTAAGAATTATATGGTCAATCTGAGAAGAGTCAATACCAAGGTCCCTGTTCAGGTTATCCGTTTCCAGACCTTTACCCTGGAACATCCCGCAGTCAAGCAGGATTCTCTTTCCTGAATCCATTGTCAGAAGTGTTTTACTTCCTGTAACTTCTCTTGCCGCACCCAAAAATTTAAGTTTCATATCGCAGACAGATTATAAAAATTTGATTTTGCTAAGGTATGTAAATGTAAGGATTAAGTATTCGTTAAGTTCCTCTGCCATCAAATCCCGGTTCTGGTTTCAGGGGAAATTTTACAGGTACATTATCTCTGGATGACCTATAGATAGCAGCAAACAATTCGACAGTTTTGCGCCCGGCTTCTCCTGTTACCATAGGTTCGGAATTATTTCTGATGGCGTTCATAAAATCAATAATCTGACACTGAAAATAGAACGTTGTGGGATCATTTTTTTTAAAAGTCTCGGTATCCTCTGTTATCCATTCTTTAAGCATCTCCTCTTCACCTGGAACGGTCCAGATATCATTTACAGGAGGTTCCAGAACGCCTGTCATACCGGCAATAAAGAAAGCTCCGCCATCAGTCTGTACACCAACTGATGCTCCATTTTTGCCATGAATGTGCACCTTGCCGTAGATACCGGGTTTCTGGGAGTTACTGACAAGTATATTTCCTATCGCGCCGTTTTTGAACTTAACTATTGCCAGGGCCGTATCTTCGACTTCTATATACGGGTGATTCAGGTTCCTCCAGATGCCAAAAACCTCATCCAAATCTCCCATAAACCAAAGTAAAAGATCGAGCTGATGCGGCGACTGGTTAACAAGCACTCCTCCCCCTTCCATATCCCAGGTTCCGCGCCATTCATCGGAATCATAATAAGCTTTGTCGCGCCATCCAAGCATAGTGACAGATGCAAGCACAGGGGTTCCAATCTTTCCATTATCGATTGCTTCCCGGACTCTGATTACAGGGGAATACCATCTTCTCTGGCTGACAACACCAAGTTTCACATTTCTTTTTCTGCAGGCACTGATTATTTCATCACAATCGTGCAGGTCTGAAGCCAAAGGCTTTTCAACCAGGACATTGGCCCCAGCTTCAGCTGCTTCAACAGCAGGCTGCCTGTGAAACGGGTGAGGGGTACATACAATAACCAGATCTGATTCATTTTCAAGAACCATTGATGCTATTTCAGAATACGGTTTGGTCTTATACAGGGATGCAAAATCTGCTGCGCTTTTAAAACTCCTGCTCCAGACCCCGGCAAGACGGGCGTTTGGAATATTCTGTATTGCCTTTGCGTGCAGATGGGCAACTTTTCCGCATCCTGCTATTGAAATATTGAATACTCTTTCTTCCATATTTCTAAATTATGATGGTACAAGGATCACCTTTTTCAGATTTTCTTCTTTACTGTAAAGCTTGCTGAACCACAGAGCCCCTTCTGAAAGTGGAGCTATGACAGAGATCTGATCATCAACTGTAAGTTTCCTGTTTTCCAATAGTTTAAGAATAACATCATATTCGCCTCTTATAGCACAGCTTCCCATAACTTTTAATTCTTTTGTAACGACTTTCTGGAGTGGAAATTCAATAACCTGTGAAGTATTTCCTATCAATACAACAGTTCCGCCTTTTCTGGTAATTTCAACTGATATATTAACAGACTCACTCATCCCTGCAGCTTCGAAAGTGACATCCGTGCCGCGATTATTGGATAGACTCCTGATTTTATCCCCGAGATTCAATTCTGAAGGATCAAATAAATTTTCTGCACCACATTTTTGAGCGCCGGAAAGGCTCAGGGGATTATTATCAATTGCAATTATTTTTCCTGAACCTGATATCGTGAGCAGCTTTATAACAAAAATTCCTATCATGCCAGCTCCTGCAACTGCAGCAATATCACCTGTTCTGGTACCTGAGATATTAATCGCATGCAATGCAACAGCGGCCGCTTCAACCATTGCGGCCTGTTCGAAAGTTACTGATTCCGGAATTTTGTAGAGGATATGCTGTGGGACGGCCAGGTATTCTGCAAAAGCGCCATTCCGCTTATAACTTTCAGGAGAAACTCCCAGTACCTCCCTTTTATCGCTGAGGTTATATTTTCCCTCCCTGGTATACCAGTCATCAAGCGGATAAACAGTTGAATCGAATGTCACCCTGTCACCTGGTTTCCATATCGTTACATCCGGTCCTGTTTCTTCAATGATTCCTGATGCCTCGTGCCCCATGATAAGGGGAGGTCTTCTTCTTCCCGTACTTCCATCAAGTCCATGGATATCCGAACCGCAGATACCACAGGCTTTAATCCTTACAAGAACTTCATCGGTCCTGATTTCTGGATCAGGCACATCTTTATAAACAAGTTTGTTATATTCCTCAAGGACAATAGCTTTCATCGAGAGATATATTAGTTAGACAACAAAAATGCAGTCAGTTCAATTCAAAAATAGTAAAAAGGATAAACATGTTAATCAATTAACACTACTACCAGATCCATCACATTTGTAAAAGTTGGACCAGTTTTAATCTGTCCTCCTGCGCGTTTAAAAAAAACATATGAATTGAATTCATAAATATATTTTTCAGGATCTTCATTTAGTGATACAGCTCTGAAGATAGTCTCAGCATCAGCAACTGCTCCCGCAGCATCTGTTGGTCCGTCAGTACCATCAGTTCCGGCTGAAAGAACCGTTATTCCAATAGTTTTTCTGAGTCTTTGTGCCGCCAGAAGTGCCAGATGCTGGTTTCTTCCTCCCTTACCTTCGCCGCTGATTTTTACAGTTGTCTCGCCACCATACAGAAGGCAGACAGGTTTCCGGATCTCAATATTATCCTTGAAAGCGACTGCAGTACTTATTACTGATTCACACACATTTTCAACATCGCCACGCAATTCTGCATCGATAATATATGTTTTGAATCCCATATTTACTGCCTGATTTTTTGCTGCTTCGAGAGCAGTCAGATTGGTGCCTGCAAGAATATTTAATATTCCTGAAAACAGAGGATCGCCAGGTTTAGGTGTCTCCTGGTGAATTCCCCGGGATCCGTCTCTCAGATAATTTAATACTCCGGTCGTTATATCAGAGGTAAGATTATAATCATTTAGAATCCTCAGGGCATCACTGAAGGTAGAAGGATCCGCGACTGTAGGTCCGGAAGCAATTACTTCAAGGGGATTACCTACGACATCCGACAGAATAAGAGTTATCAGTTTTGCAGGATGTATGATACGGGCAAGCTGTCCACCCTTAATTTTTGAAAGATGCTTTCTGACACAGTTTATTTCATTTATCCCTGCCCCGCATCGTATTAGCAGGTTATTAACTATATACAGCTCTTCAGACAACAGGCCTTCAGGAAGGTCAGACATAAGGGCTGATCCGCCCCCTGAAATAAGACAAAGAACAAGGTCGTTGTCACCAGCCTGTTCAGATATCTTTATTATTGATTCTGTTGCCCTTAATCCATTTGAATCAGGTATTGGATGTCCGGCCTCGGTTACAGTAATCCTTTTCAATTTACAGGAGTGACCATACTTTGTCACAATATGACCATCAGTTATCCGGTTTCCAAGTATAGTTTCCACATAATGGCCCATTGCAGCACTTGCCTTGCCAGCTCCTATCACAAAGATATTCCTGATCTCATCAAGCGGAAATATATTCCCGCTTATTGTAAGCACAGATCCGTCAAGTCGCATAATACCTGAAATAAGCTTTCCCGGAAGAACACTCCTTATACCAGCCATAAATATTTTTTCAGCAGCTTCTCGGTTATTCATGTTCTGTTCTTTTAAAAATATTCTATTTATTGTGTCGCACTTAATTCACCTTGCACTTCGTTCAGGGCATGCCTAAAGTTGAATAATTTATTTATATATATTTCTAAACCCCCTTTAGGCCTGCACTGACCTAAGTGTCAGTGGGGAAGGGGGTAAAATTCGTTTACAAAACAAATAATGAGAAAATCCATACGCATGCAAAAACGGTAATTCCCATTATCACGGTAGCAGTGGTGTAAATTCTTAAGGTATCGTCAACTCTTATTTCACTGAAATTTGTTATAACCCAGAAATATGAATCGTTAGCATGCGAGGCTATCATTGAACCTGATCCCATAGCCAGCATTGCGAGCAATTTACCCCATTCAGTCTGAAGACCCAGCATTGGCAGCATAGGAACAATAAAAGAGGCGGTTGTTATAATTGCTACTGTGGATGATCCCTGTGCAGTTTTCATTATGACAGCTATAAGAAAAGGCACAATAAGGCCAATCCCTGTTTCTTTCAGAATTCCTCCAATGGTTTCCCCGACACCGGTTGATTTGATTACCATTCCAAACATCCCTCCTGCTGCGGTTATTATCAGTATTGGTCCGGCTTTTACAATTGCCTCGGAAAAAACGGAATTCATTACATTTAAAGTCTTCTTTTTAATAAGCAGCAATGCAAAAATTACTCCTATAGCTAATGCGATTACCGGTTCCCCGGGGAAATAAAGAAGTTTGGATAATAACCCCTCTCCGCTTTTATCAATAAGTGTTGTCAGCGATTTTAATGTTATTAAAAGCAGGGGAACTGCAATTGGCATGAAGGAAAGAAAAACCGGAGGAAGGTTTTCCGGGGGAGTATTTTCAATCGTTACCGAAACAGATGAATGACGACCACCTTTCCTGAAGGTGATCCATTTCCCCCAGAAATATGCTGTAAGTGCCCCAGGAATGGCAAAAACAATTCCCAGCAAAATCAAATATCCGATATTTGTGTCTAAAATTCCTGCTGCAGCCAGAGCGCCAGGATGGGGAGGTATAAGACAATGCACCGAGTAAAGAGAAGTTGCAAGAACGGTTGCCATAAATGGCATTGCTATGCCTGATTTTTTGCTGAATGATTTTGCAAGTCCGCTAAGTATTATAAATCCTGAATCGCAAAAAATCGGTAATCCTGTAATGAATCCTGTAATTCCAAGAGCTGCTGCACTTTTCTTCTCTCCGGTTTTGGATAATATATAGCCTGCAATGCTTAAGGTGCCCCCGGTTTTATCAAGAGTGATTCCGATAATTGCTCCAAGAATTATCAAAAAACCTATTGATCCCATTGTACCGCCAAATCCGTCTTTAATGGTTTTTATTATTGTATCAGAGGGAAGGGTCGTAAAAGCAAGCAGAAGTGAAACAATAAAGAGTGCAATAAAAGCATGAAGCTTAAGTCTTGTTGTAAGAATAATTATTAAAATGATACAGATTACGACCAGTATGGAAACAGTAATTGGATTCATTGTAAAAAATTAACTACTTATGGTTCAAATGACTCCTCTGAGCCATTAAGCCGTTGCGCCCTTGAGCCTTTATGTCTATCTACCCAAAGAACAGGTAGGCTACCAGAATTGCTGCAGTAAAACCGGCAAGGTCCGCCAAAAGTCCGCAACCTATTGCGTATCTCGTATTTTTGATACCAACTGATCCGAAATAAACGGCTATTATGTAAAACGTTGTATCGGTCGTTCCCTGCATTGTACAGGCCAGTCGCCCAACAAATGAATCGGCCCCATAGGTGGTCATGGCATCAACCATTAGTCCTCTGGCACCACTGCCGCTGAGAGGCTTCATGAATGCCACTGGCAAAGCACCGGTAAACCGGGTATCAACTCCAATCCAGTTAAAAAAACTGGTTATCCCTGAAATTATAAAGTCCATTGCGCCAGATGCCCTGAAAATACCGATGGCAACCAGGATCGCCACTAGAAAAGGGATTATCCTGACTGCAATGTTAAAACCTTCTTTTGCACCTTCAATAAAAGCATCATAGACATTCACCTTCTTAATGAATGCGAGGATAATGAACAAAACAATGACTGAGATCAGTATAAAATTTGCCGCAAAGGTAGAGACAGAGGATATCTGGTCCTTGGGAAGACTGGTAAAATATATGATTATTCCGGCGACAATCGCTGTAAGACCACCAAGGTAAGCCATTACAACTTTGTCGAAAAGATTAATTTTCTGCATAATAGCAACACTTATTAATCCTGTCATCAAAGCAGCGAATGTAGATATCAGAATAGGAATGAATATATCCGCAGGATTGACAGCCCCCAGCTGCATTCTGTAAACGATAACACTTACAGGAATGATTGTCAGTCCTGCTGCATTAAGTACAAGGAACATTATCTGAGCATCAGAGGCTCTCTCCTTATCGGGATTTGCTTCCTGCATCTCTTTCATTGCCTTAAGGCCCACAGGTGTGGCAGCATTGTCGAGGTTCAGCATGTTTGCTGCAATATTCAGCATTATAGAACCATATGCAGGATGTCCTTTGGGCAGACCGGGAAAAAGTTTCTCAAACAGGGGACCAATTGCTTTTCCTAAAATATTAACGACTCCTCCCTTCTCACCCACCTTTAAGAGGCCCATCCAGAGAGTAAGGGCTCCGGTTAATCCTATTGAAATTTCAAAACCTGTTTTTGCATTTGTAAATACAGCATTCACCAGGTCATTAAAGATCTGGGGATTCCCTCCGAAAATAAGCTGTCCAAGTGCTACTATGAATCCGATAAGAAAAAATGCGATCCAGATATAATTAAGGGCCATCTTATTTGTCTGTTTGGCGAAGATAATTATTTAACACAAAAGACAAAAGTAAAAAAGTCTGTAAAGGGATAAGAAATTAAACCATGTTTAACCTGCATAACCTGCATAACCGCATAACCTGCATAACCTGCATAACTTTCATAACCGCATAATTGCATAACATTATTTTTTAGATAAATTTGTAGAAACAAATTGAAACATATGGCTCGGTTTACCAGAATTGATGTTATTATAAAGATGCGGGATGCCGGCATCATTCCGATTTTTTATCATAAGGATCCTGAAGTCTGCAGGAATGTAATAAGGGCATGTTATGATGGCGGAGTCAGGATCTTTGAATTTACAAACCGCGGCGATTATGCCCATGAGCTTTTCAGCGACCTTAACAAATGGGCTGAAAAAGAAATACCTTCCCTTACAATGGGCGTAGGTTCCGTGGTTGACGCGGGAACAACTTCATTATATATTCAGCTTGGTGCTAACTTTATAGTCTCACCATTGCTGAATCCTGAAATGGCAAAGGTTTGTAACCGGAGAAAAGTGCTGTGGGTACCAGGCTGCGGATCAGTTTCGGAGGTTAACTATGCGGAGGAGCTTGGTGCTGAAACGATTAAAATCTTCCCCGGATTATCTGTTGGCGGACCTGATTTTATCAAGGCAGTCAAAGGTCCGTGTCCCTGGACAAATTTAATGCCTACGGGCGGAGTTGAACCGACAGTTGATAATCTGAGGGAATGGTTTGAATCAGGAGCTTCATGTGTCGGAATAGGCTCAAATCTTATAACAAAAGAACTGGTTCAGAAAAAAGACTGGGAAGGAGTGACCAAAAGGGTTGCAGGGGCACTCAAGATCGCAAAGATGTTTCGCAAAGTATAAATCCATTAACAATTAACATAAGTAAACCCACCCCTTTCCCCCCGCTTATGCGGGGCAGGCTCTCCCGGGAGGGGATCTTTAAATCTTTACATCGCCTATCGCCTATAATACATAATACATTAATCTCCGGGAGAATGATATAACTCTATATTGGAGATTAACGGACATGCTTTTGAATCGCTGAAAGTTACTTTTATCCTGGAAGTCCTGACTACCGGAAATCTCCGGATAACTTTGTATCCTATTGTTGTCCCTTCAACAACCTGTTTCCATTGCCCGTCAACAAGAACATCGACTGCATATTTCCTGACACGCTGTCCCAATTTTATATATTCCTGAAGCAAGATCCTGTTTATTTCTGTATCTGTTCCCAGGTCGAATGTAAGGCTGGCAGAAGTGATATTATCCGGAGTTGACCAATAGGTTTCCGGATCTCCGTCATTGACATTTGGAGATCTGTAATCTTTTCCCCTGACACTGAAGGATACCACTTTCTTCCCCCTGGCAATTTCTGAAGTAAACTCCTTTTCACGCAATTCCTTGAAAGCCATCAGTGACTTCACATCATTTTCGTGGAGTAATCCTCTTCTGTCGGGAGGAACATTCAGAAGCAGGTTACTGTTCCGTCCAACTGATGAATAATAAAGCTCCATCAGGTTTTCGGCAGTTCTTACAACGGAGTCCTGTGACATATGGTAAAACCAGCCCTTCCGGATCGATACATCCACTTCAGCAGGTACCCAATAGTTGCCATCCTCATGTCCTTCACCAAGGATTTTCGAAAAATCTCCGCCAGGATACATTTCGTCTTTTTTTAACAGACACCAGTTCGTAAGGCTTCCCATTCCACTTTCATTGCCTACCCAGCGGATATCCGGACCTGCATCGCTGAACATTACTGCAGCAGGCTGCAGTTCTCTGACAATATTGTGAGTTGTTGTCCAGTCATAATAGGTTTTATTATCGATCGTGCGTGTTTCACGTGCTCCGCCATAATATCCGTCACCTCCGTTTGCACCGTCAAACCACACCTCAAAAAGATCCCCGTAATTTGTAAGCAGCTCATTAAGCTGGCTCCTGTAATAGACAAGGTATTCAGAAGTGCCATATACTTCGGAGTTTCTGTCCCATGGTGAAAGATAAACACCCATTTTCAATCCGTATTCATCACACGCATTCCGGAGATCTCTCAAAATATCACCTTTCCCGTCTCTCCATGGTGAATTTTTTACTGAATGCCCTGTAAAAGCTGAAGGCCACAGGCAGAATCCATCATGGTGCTTTGCAGTGATAATGATACCTTTCATTCCTGCATCCCTGGCCACTTTGGCCCATTGCCGGCAATCGAGTTCTGACGGATTGAATACTGATTCTTTCTCATCCCCGTAACCCCATTCTTTATCTGTGAAAGTATTAACAGTAAAATGAACAAACATATAGTACTCCATTTCATGCCATACAAGCTGGCGTTCTGAAGGAACCGGGCCATAGGGTTCGGGAGGCAAGACTTCAGAACATGCAGTCAGGAAAAGAGCAATTGAAAGAATAAATAGCAGCTTCTTCATAATATTAAATTTTGACGATTTCTAGAAAAAATCCGTAAACCCTGCCTACCGGCAGGCAGGCGCAAAGGGGGCCGACCGTTAAAAATTTGCCTTGTAGGCAAATTTAGCGAAGGAGCCAGGATGAAGTGAATAGTTTTTCGTAAAGATCACAAAGATTTGAAATTAAGTAATACAGCTTTTCGCACTTTGCGACAACTTAGCGTGCATTGCGGTTAAAAGAAAATTAATCGGATAAATCTTTTATCCTGATATTTCTGAATTTAACAACTGATCCATGACCCAGGAATCCAATATGCCCTGTTTTATTTTTCAGTCCCGGATGATCTTTATGATCCATTGTCCCATTATCTCTGGGATCTGCAATGTCTCCATCAACAATTACTGTTCCGTTCAGCGTAATTTTAATATGTGTTCCTTCCGCAACAACCTCCTCATAATTCCATTCACCCACAGGTTTCAGAAATCCGCGTCTGGCCGGGATCACTCCATAAACTGATCCGTGGTGCTGGTAAGGCTCAATAGCAGCATAAACAGGAGAAGTGTCATCCAGTATCTGAAGTTCCATACCTGCATACGCAGCATCTCCTTCAAGCGGAGCTCTGATTCCAAGGCCATTATTAGCTGAAGGAGTCAACTGAAATTCAAACCGGAAGATAAAATCAGAGTATTCTTTTTCTGTATAAAGATTCCCTCCGCTTCCATCCTCCGGATTTATCACTATCATTCCATCTTCAGCAATATAAGATTGTT
>Ga0315292_10000247_pt1 | contig 23430 bp, 45 predicted proteins | sample YL17G13_0_MG_FD_204029 | JGI IMG/M metagenome (GOLD analysis project Ga0315292, IMG submission 204029) | Sediment microbial communities from Yellowstone Lake, YNP, Wyoming, USA - YL17G13_0 | ecosystem: Environmental > Aquatic > Freshwater > Lake > Sediment | place: USA: Wyoming | collected... | reverse complement strand
ACCTGTAATATAGGTCCTCCATCGGCAATTCATTGACGCGCGCATTTCTGAACCATATCCCGCTTTGAGTTGACTTTCCGCGAAATGAATTTCTGGCAACCTGCGACAGCGCCCTACCAAATTCCCCAGCCTGCGCGAGCGACTTTGGGCAAAAAATCTGCACGAAGACAAGGCCGGTGGCAGTGTATCTCCTGTGACCTTGTTCGCCAACGCTATCTGACAGCGTAGTTTGCTCGATTCCTACGGTTTGCGTAGATACTCGGCACCACACTTTCGAGCTATCAGGAAGTTCTTGTGACTCAACAAACTCCCAGCGTACAGCAGGTACGTAGCCTACTATGTCTGATGTCTTCGTAGAGTTCCAGACATTCCAGAAAATTGCATTTATTTCATCGACGGCCGCGCTGTATGTAGTAGTCATGACATCATCAGCGTGTAAAGTATTGGCTGTCCGCTAGGAGCCAGTATATCAATACTGTCGATTCTAATCTCTTTGCCGTCATAAATCACAGTATCTTTAAGAGATGGCGAAAATTCTACGGCGCCCATATATCCCATAACAGCAGTTGCTGGCACCTCGGAATTCTTGAGGTAGTGGTACGTCTCACGCTGCTGTTTATCGAGCGGGAAAAAGCAGATATTGACGTCATGCTCAGCTTGAGAAACAGGCTGCGTAGGCTTCCAAGGCTGCCCTGCATCAACAGGCGCGCCGTCGCGCACGATGCGCCATGTTACCTGCTTGCCGCTATCCTTTAGCATGCGCCGTGCAGTCGAAATCGGTCGATCATAGCGCCCCATGCTACACCCTCACCGTGCGTAGTGCTGACCCTGCAATAGCGTCAAGCAAAGGGTCAAGCCATGCCTCTACAGCAGTCATAGTCGGCATTACGCCGATTGACAATGGATCAGAGTATTTTGTAGTGAGAGGCCCGACAGTCTCCTCGGTCACGTAGTTACTAGCAGATACAGTGGGCATAAGATCAACCCCCTCATGCACAGATATCACAGCAGCGCACTGCGCTGACTTGAGCTCGCGAGGAATAGCGTCAAGCGGGAACATTACCTCGTCGTACAGGTACACTCCGGTCCTTGGCCACTGCAATGACTGGTCAGGGTATGTCATCGCACCCTTATACTCGGACGCAAAAGACTCAAGGTAATCCGACGATTTTATCAGCTGCGCAGCGACGACATCATCATCAAGCGACAGCATAACGCCACGGTTGGATGCAAAAACCCTTACCTCATCAATTGTGACAAATGAATTCGCGCCAGAAACATTGGTTCCGTCTTCAGTGATAATTTGAATCGTCATAAAATTATTCCAATTTATTTTCCTTTTAAAGAACTACTTCTGATACTGGCATCTCTATGAAGCTTATCATTGACTTCATAGATACGGTCCCGGAAATAGTTCCGGTATGAACAACCCTGAGAAGGATTTCAGAGTTAGGCGGGATTAACAATTTCTTTCCGCTTTTGAAGAAAGTACCTCCAATCCCTGATATTGCGCTTGCACTACCTGAGCTCTCGAGATAATAATCTAAGAATCCCATTACAAGATCATACGTGCCGGATACAATTGTTGTAGCCCCTCCAACATTAACAGATGACTCAGTTTGTCTATTTACGAAAGCCATGTTTGTGCATACTCCGGGATAAATATTCGGCCCGTTATTTGCATAAGTGAATACACTACGGTTAGAGTCTCTGTTGTACATATATAGCGTTGATGCAAGTTTACCGGTTCCCGCTCCTGAAAAGTCGTAAACAGTAGTAATGTCCTCGATTGAAATAAAATTGTTTGGCCCTGTGCGAACCATGTAGTTTTTTATAGTTGTCTTTGTAATGCCAACATCATCAATAAATGCTGAATACAAATTACCTCTGGTAATAAGCCAATCATTTAACGGCATGGACATTGACGGAAAAGGATCGTTAGCAGATACCTCTTTGTATTTTTTATCAACACCGTCCCAAAAACTAAGTATCATGGCTATTATCTCAGGATGTTACGACAGCATCTGCTGACCATGCAGGGAGATTCTTTGCATGGATCTTTTTGTCAATCTGCTGCATATTGTTGTGTGCAGCCACAGGTGCCTTCACGTCGCACGTCTTTTCGAACGCGGCCGATTCATATTCGCGAAATGATTTTATTGCATCTTCAGCCGATGGCAGATGAGAGTACTCTGCCGGCACGATGCCAATCACACCATCACAGTCTTCTATTGTCATATCTGGCTTGATATGACGAAAATTCCTAAAAGAAACAGGGACTCCAAGACTGAATGCAGTCTTCATGTCAGCCTTATCTGGCATGGAGCCTCCGATAAAATACAGTATTTTAATTGATTTCATAAATTACCTTTTTAAAAAAAGGCGAGGTTTTTTGCCTCGCCAAATGTGTATTGATTACTTGACTTTGACAATCACTCCAGCTAGGTCTTTATGCGATGTTGCATATCGATCCCAATTTGTAGCAATCACAAGCGCGGCATCAGTTGGAGATTTTCCTCCAGATGTCTTGTCCCAAGCGAAGCCTTTTACGCCAACATTATAAGACCACTCGGCCTGATAAGTCCGCGTAATATTATCCGACCCATTCTTTGACTCTTCGTTGAAATCAAAATCGTTATTTTGATCGACAATGATTGCTCCGGGAACAAGTCCGAGAGCCGCGTAATAATCAACTCCGACGCCGCCAGCTTCGTCGAGGAAAAGGGCTGGAGAGTCAGTCATAATCAGCAGCTTGCCGAATGGATCCCTAATAACATTGATATTGCCGTACGTGAAAAGATTGCCAGAGTTTGTGATATTTTTCGAATAAAGATCAAACATCGACTTAGAGTGCATAACCCACGCTGTAATCTGCGAAGACATATCCCCAAATTTGGCTTGACCCTTATTAAGGTTAGAAAAAGACATAGTGTCTTCTGGGGCAGATAATCCTGTTGCGTTATGCACAACCTCGTTAACACCTGACAGGGCAGCGTATGATGCGCCTAGCGCGACGTTGAGCATGTCTGCCATAGTTGCTATAGCCAGCTGCTGACCTAGTGCAGTGCCTGCCACCTCAGGGTTCATTTGGATCCATTTAAACTGGCCTGGATCCAGAGATACTGGCGGCGTTCCAGCTGCTACCTTAACCATCGTGTCAACGATGTGGGCCATCGATTTTCCTGAGACAGCTCCAGTCCCGTACGCATTCCTTCGACGGACCAGCCCTGAGATACTCGCAAAAAAAGCGACGTCTGAATAGTCGCCTTGATGCGCTGCGCTGCGCAAGGTGATTGCGCCACCCGTGGCGGCGTTAAACAGATCGACCTGCTGACGCAGAACTTCAGTCATAGACGAATATGCGTATTCAGAATATACAGCCAGATTAGATAATGCCATTTTTTAGTGCCCCTTTTAGTGTTCTGTTTTTGACGCTGTGATAAGGTCCGAGAGAACTTTAGGACTCATAGTCGCTAAGTTCAATGGTTTTACAGAGTCGGGAGCACTGCCCGCTTGACTTCTTGATGTGCTACCGGCACCGCCGGTAGCCTTGGATGCGAGTATAATCGCAGAAAAATCTTTATTTGCAACAAATTCCGCAGAAAGTGCATCGATGCTCATGCTTGAGAGCGAACCGTCGGCACCAATAACTCGAGTAACCGGGGAGTCACCATCAAAATCGGCGGCAAGGCGGGCTTTGATGTGAGGCAGCATAATCGCCGGGGCGCTAGAGATTTTGGACGCAATCTGCATCGCAACATTGTCAACAAGCTGACTCTTAGTATGCGAAGTTAGCTTTCCGAGACGGTCTTCGTAGCTAGTCTTCTGATCATCGATTTTCTTCTGCCACGATTTTTCAAGAGTCTGTATATCACCTTTCTTACGGGCGTCATCACTGCCCAGAGCGTCAAGTTGTTCCTGTGCCGCTTTGAGCTTAGCCTCGGCGTCACGCCGTAGCTGTACCTCACGGTCCTTCGCCCGCTTCAGAGCTCCATTATCTTCATCTCCGTCAATGTCAAGACGATATCCTTCGCCGTCCTCGATGTACTCTGATTTTAGATGATCCGGAAGATTAGCATGATCCTCTTTAGTCATTTTCTTTTTAAGAGCCATTTTTATTCTCCGTCTTTAATTAGTATGTAATTCGTTTTTTTCCTGAACTCTTCGAGAGTAAGTGCATTTTTCCCCGAATACTTCTGTAAATCCTCCGGCTTTGTTTTTCCTGATCTTAGCGCCTCTCCACCTGACTTGCCAAGTATATCATCTTGTATCATATCAGGCTGCCGCTTTATCCAATCGAAAAATGATTCAGCCTTTACAGTATCTGATTTTGTGCTTGGTGCGATATGGGACCGGCATCTTACGTGGGCTGGGGGCAGCGGTCCTTCTCCGTATTTGTATCTCTTGAGGTTGCGGCTTTGGCAAATTTCAGTTGTGCGGCTATCAATCACTGAGTGCCACGTATACCACTCAAATAGCGCTGACTGCACAGCAGACGTCGTTATAGCAGACACATGCTGCACTGCTGTAGCCTGCACTGCCGTAGCCTGTACAGCTATCCTTTGCATAGTAGATGAGGTGCCCTGTACTGCCTCAGTGCTTGTGATATCTGTAATGGCTTGCGATACCTCATCGCCGTTAGCCCATGCCTTGCGCACCCCGTTCTCGACGCTCGCTTGCGCTGATTCGGCGAATGACTTTACAAATTGTATTATATTCGATCCAGTTGCAGGCAGCGGGGCTGATCTAATTGCCGACCACAATCTGTCATCTGCCCCAGTCACGGCAGAAATTCCGAGAGCAGCAGTAATGCCGGAGCCTTTATTTTCTTTTATGATATATTTTATTGATTCATTATCAGATTGTATTTTTATTTGTTCTTCGCCATCAGGTGCTGCTATTTCTTTATGAGCTACAGCATATACTTTCCTGCTGACCTCAAGGTCAACGCCCATAAAGTCCTTGAGCTTTGCCATTAGACTATCGGTGTATTTTGAATAAAATCTTCCATGTATTTCACTTATCGAACTTAATAGCTTATTAAGCTCTGATCTTGAAAGCTCACCTAATGTCTTGTATTTTACTCGACCAAGCACTGAAGAAAGCAAAAGCGACAGAGCCAAAAACGCCTTATCTGACTCTTCGTTTAATTCCTCTTTTACTCCCTCTGTATATACCTGCTGCCTCGTTGATATATCGTATAGACGATAATCAGTTAATGAGCCTGTAGTCATTATTAATATCCATCGCCGTTATTTGTATTTTTAGAGAATGATATATCTTCGGCTATCCTGTCTTTTGCCGCCTCGTCGTCCTCTGTTGCAATTCCGGAATTGCGCAAGACTGCGCGCATCTCTCCGAAGGTGATCGCACCGGTCTGCCACTCTTTAATTGTTTGCGCGCGGTCCTCAGGAGTAGCTAGCCCAATGTCAAAGTCGGTGTTTAGCGAAAATACGATGTCTGAGCTATCCGCGCCTGCGAATTGTGCGCACCACTCAAGCGCCCTTACGTAAGCAGCAGACACATTATTTGCAGTGTTTGCGAGTTCAGAGATTTCGTTCGTTGCGTCAAGGCTTGCCTCTGTCGCCGTGCGCTGCACCTGCTTTTGCTCGACAAGCTTAGCGCCGAGCGCCACCATCTGCCTCTCTTTTGTATCCATCGCCTCCTTTATCATAGCGTTTGGCGCGGCTTGCAGTAGCTGTGCATCGCCGCCAACAGGCAGAGGTATCCCACCTCGGGATCCGAAGGCAATCGTCCCTTTTAGGACATTATTTACCCACTCCTCCGTCACACCTGTGATAACTGGCGTAGGTTGCCCAACCACGTAGCACGATTCCTCATAATCAGCGCTGTTGCGATAGTGGGAAATATTAATGCTGGCAAGGTCATAAAAAACAGGATTATCAGGGTTAGAGTCATTATTTTCGGACCCAATAAAACTGAATGGGATTTCCCTTAGCCGCAATCCTTTTGAGTCACGCGGATAATATTCCTGCGTCTTGACAAAATTACCTTTAGGCAGCTTACCGTCGACCCACGCTGCGTGTTGTGGGTCCGTCCATACCTCAATGACATACTCTCCATCATCATCAAGCTTTAGTACCTTGTACTGTCCAGCCTGTTTGATTTCAAAGCCGTCATCAGCCGCAGCGTAACTCTCTGCTATCACGACTAGAGACAATATGGTATCCGCTCCTCTCTGCGTTAGCCTCCAGTTGACAATCGACATGGGGCTGTACAGAGTTATTGTCGGCCTAATCCTGCCTTGCTCAAGGTCGGCTACCGTTATACCGCTATCAGGAGCGCTGGGGTAGTCAGATAGCAGCCCTGCGCGCGAGTAAGCCAGCGTGATGCCTAGGGCCTTTTTGGCCTGCTGGATAATGCTCACGCCAGCCCCATCAGCATCATCGACGACAGCATAAAGCGCAGACGGTACTGTGATAACTGGGGCTGTGGCGAATACCTGACCAACCAGTCCTGCCAGAGTTCGTCGCACGACATTGTAAAAAACCGCCCGCTTCAGGTACTGCTCATAGCGAGATAAGTTTCCAGCTGACTGATCATCTGGGCTCGGCATCGGCAGATAAGTAGTCCGCGCGGCCTTTACCGTCGGCTCACCAGAAAGGCAGTCCCTTATCAGATAATACTGCGGCAGTAGCCTTGATAATTCTGGACGTATAAAAGAAACGTTTGGCATTTTGTTCTCAAGTCGGCATGGTTATTCTAAAATTCGATGCGATCCTATTCGCGCCCTTTAAGACTCGATATCGAACCATATCATAACAATGATCTTCGGCGGTAGTATCAACGTCGTCCATTTTTATATTATCGCGCGGCAGTGTAGGCAAAGTCTCAATGCTAGCATTGCAATTTTGCATAAAATACAGGCCAGCCCCTTCGGCTTTATTAACAGCCTCAAGACTGTCACGTATCAACTGCAGGCCGTTACGCCTTGACCCCGGCGACTTGTCCGACGCCGCCCAGTTTATTCCATGCTGTGACATCTTGCTTGCTATCGTGTCTACGTCTGACTCACGCACGTCGCAGATTTGATTGTCGGCTGGCCCCGGCCATGGCTTGCTGCTGATCCAGCCATTGTCTATCATGCCTGCTTCCCTGTCTGCTATACCTTGCGCAATAGCACTTGCTGATAGTTTAAGACCCCTGTTAAGACCGACATCAGCAGCGCCATACCATTCAGCGATCTGTATAAGAGAGCCTGGGCGAGGGCAGAAGGAAAACTCACGACCGCCTGAAACTATTATTGCAGCCTCCCCGTTAGCTTCAGCCCACCAGCCAACGCTGAATGGATGTGAGCTACCCCAGTCAAATGATCGGTCGATACGCCATCCTGCTGGCACGACAAAACGCGGGACGACATGCACGCGAGACTGCCAGAGGTCATCAAGCGCGCCACCAGCAGTAACGTCCCAGTCGCCATACAGCCATGCTTTTCTTAAATTCGTGTCCTTTATCTGTTCGAGCTCAGCTACATAGCCAGGAGGCAGGTATCGGTTCTCCATGTATGAGCCGAAAATTGCTATCTGCGTTCGTGTGATAGTTTCTATTTTTTGACTCTGCGGATTAAAAATTTCTACGTCTGTTTTAAAAACAGTCCCTCTAGGTGAGCAGTTTATAAAGCGTCGCTTTACCCAATTATGGCCTGGACCGGACGGGTTTGTCGTGCTGAAAACTTCAAGTGGTATTGGCGGCAATTGCATTTTATCAGCAGTAAGATACTCTCCTTTTGAATTCTTTGGAGTATCTTTTATAGGGCTGAAAGATGATCGGTTAATGCTCATAAACTTGTCGTAAAGGTCGGACGAATGAAATTTAGTTAGTTCGTTCCAACCCAAAAACGGGTATTCGTGGCCATGAAAGCCATCGTAATCAGCTATTTTTTTTACGTGACGAAATAGTAACTCTTCGCCGCTTGGCCAGACCCATTTATATGCCGACGTGGACTCCATAAACCTAGCACCATCTCCGAGACGTCCGAACCACTTTTTCGACTCTGCGACAAGGCCGCCGAGATGATCAAACTCAAGATCAAAAATAATGCCGCGCCAGTGCCGACCATAACCCCTTCCTACTTGTCGAAGAAATCGCATAAGCTGGACAACTGTCTTGCCCGGACCACGCGCTCCCTCGTACAGAGTATGGTCACACCGAGAATCGATAGCAATCGACTGCGACCCTGGCAGAGGTCTCCAGACGACGTGTCTATCAATGCTTTGCGCGGCTGACATTGAAAAGCTCTAGTTGCTGGGCGGCGGCCACTTTTTCCCACTCCGACGCAGATCCGTATGCTGGTATCTCTATTGCAGACGGCATAATTATTTGCACAGATGTGTCTGTTTTCGGCTTGCGCGACAGTCCCTTGAGCTGCATCAGCTTGCCGATAGCATTTATTTTGTCGCCGTCCATTTCTGCACATTCTATTATTTCTTTGAGTTTTTTCTCAATATAATCCTCACAATCATAATCTAATTGTTCTTTTTTATTATCACCCTTGATGTTTGTAATTTTTGACACTTTTAATCCTTTAGAATTTTACCTTCGATGAAATCATTAACTGTTAACCCTCCGGTGTACTGAAAATGAGGATATTCTTTGAAAACTTTCCAGTCACCAGCCCATTCAAGACCGCATGACTTTCCGATTTCTCCTACTTTTTGCCATAGCTTGCCATCCTCTCCTGAGGTGCCCCAGACCGGCTTACCGGCGCGCAGAGGCACGACATCTAACGCAACCCGGTGATTATGCATTGAGTAGCCTGGACGCGCATTAGTTACCTTGCGTCCAGGACTTGTACGGCCCTGAGCGTACAGCAGTGCCTGCGCTTCATAGTCGCGGTAAGTAGATATTACAATAATTTGTATTTTATAGCATTCACAAGTCAATATAAAATCGTTCGCCTTTTTTTCGACGATATGATTAAGATCAGATAGCTTACGGCTATTTATCATTTTTCATCTTTCTCCTTATATGTTTGTTTGATACCGCGCGCAAGTATCGAAAGCACGAAAAAGCCGACACCGATCATCGGCATGTATCTTGCTGGTATTGCTGCACTAAGCTCAGGCGGCATAGCATCCCATGCCTGTAGAGCCACGTCCGGGAAGCCGACTAGTACGCCAGTCATTGCCGTCCCTGCCAAGCCAAGCCTCACAGACCAGAACCTTAAAAAATTGCGTTTATTGTCTATCAGATTGATTTTCATCGTCTTTTACCTCAGTAGAGCTAGCCTTTTTGACAAGATCACGGACGCCACGGCTCATATTGCCAAGCCCGATCTTCCTGAGGAACCGTGCCATTTTTAGCGTCAAGCGCACAGAGTAGATTTTTTTTGGTCCATCATCGATCATGTAATACACCATAGTAGCTACGATATGCAAGCCGGTTCACGTGCCCGGCTCATATTATATGGGGTCAAAATGATGGACGAGTCAGCTGTTACTAAATTTATTTCTAGCGGTGGTGGTAGTGGTGATGGATTTGGTGGAGGTGGTGGATTTATGCCTTTCCTGCTTGGCATGATGCTCGGAAATGGCGTTAATGGCTTTAGAGGCAACAATGGCGCTGCAGAGGCCAGCTCCTGCGCGGCTGAAATTGCAAAAGCGCAGGCAGAGCTGGATAACTCAATACTGACTGCTGCTAGCGCAAACAAAGATGCCATCCAGAATAGCATCCTTTTTATGTCGACTCAAGGCCAGAACCAGACGGCGCAGATAATTTCTGCCATTAACAACGTCGGCGATCAGGCAAGCGCACGGTCAGAGGCTGATCTTCGCGCACAGCTTGCAAGCCTTCAGGGGGAAATGAGGTCGGTAACGCAAGGCGTGAGTGTTAATCAAACTGTAAATCAGGCACAGTCTCAGTCTCAGCTGCAAGCCCAGTTTGCGGCGCTTAATGACCGTATCTGCTCAATGCACAACGAGCAGATCGTAACTAATCGCAACGTAAACTTTGGTAATCAGCGCGATTCGGGAAACGCATCAGGGGTGCAAGTCCGATAGCACCCGCAGTAACAGACACACAGCCCAGTAAAAAAAGTAATAAAAAAACCCGCTGATTAAGGCGGGTTTTTTATTACTTTTCTTTTCTGTCCGACTTAGATGTCAACTGCAGTCAGCGCACATCTCGACGCTGACTGCGTACTTTTTCAGCGCATCAACAACGATTAGGATTTCATCATCCGATAGTGTCATGTACTTTTTAGGTCCACCAATCTCAAGCCTGCACTCTCCGCATGCATCAAACTCTCTTGCTAGTGCCACAATTTCTATATACACATCTAACCTCATTTTTTATCCATTAAATAGAACGGCTGCTAAGCAACCTGTTTTTTAGAACATGGTCTTCCAACAGAATTTGGCTTTACCCCATTCCGCTTAAGTGCCCGACGCACAGTAGTAACGTCTACTCCGTACAGTATTGCCGCAGAAATCGGCTTACAGCCAGTAAGCAAAACGTACTCTACAGCCAGTAGAGTGGAAATACATTCATTTGCCATCATCAACTCCCCATATGATGCTATCCTCAAGCTCGTCAAGTTCTTTTAAAAATATAACTATTTCTGACATCATTTTGCTGATTTTATCATCATCGCGCATCACTCTAACACGACGATACTGCAGCTCATCATGTAGTCGATCATCAAAAGATACGAAGTCGCACCACTTCCTGCCAGTGCAGGCCATCTGCGCCTGCATCTGCCATACATATTCGTTTTTTGGCTTACCGTTAATCAAAAAATCGACGTGCGTAGACACGTTAGGGCACTTGATCTCGACAAGCCCGTCATCACATACAAGACCATCTGGGCTTGCCCCAAAAGCAATTCCGGACGGGTGCATAACAAGACCTGTCTCTACAGTCATCACTCCCTGATCAATCTCATAAGCACTTCTCGCAATTGGCTCAATGTCTACGCCGCGACGCATTGCCGCACTTGCATAGCCATCATCTGCTTTACATGTCAGTCTCTGACAAAGTAGCTCGATCATGTAGCTTTTTCGGGATGCAGACGGCCCGGCTTTTGTGACAGACATCACGTCTGACACGCGCGATGCCGTGACCTTGCCCAGCCTTGCCATGTACCACTCTTCGCTACGCTGATCTATTCGGCTAGTGTCATACATGACCGATCACCTCCACTGTAGACATATCAACATCGATGATATAAGCGTCTTGCAGAGCCTTTTTGCGTCTGTCTTTTGCGGCAGTAATCGACTCGCGTGAGGCTTTGTCAGTAGTAGATTTCCACGCCAGCGAAAAAGCAGACTTAAGTGACTGCATGCTGTCAGCGCTGTCGATGGATGACGTGTCTACAGCGGCGCAATACGGGACGTTACCACCTACATCAATAATCCGCTCGGCTTCGTCCTGATCGTATATCCCCGAAAATCCGAACGCTATCCTTGCTCCTTGTATTAGAGTTTTATGTCTTAAAAAACGCTTAGTATGTGACTGCCATGGCCCATCAATTACATACCCATCCTTTTTTGTAGGTGGCTTATAAGTCTCATCAAGATACTCCCTGACTACTATCGGCCGTGTGCGGTCTTTACGGTATATTACAGCCTCCATCCACTCCGGGGCGATAGTTTTAGCACCCGTCATAGATAACATTATTTCTGACTGACGGAATTCAATTCCGTCAAAAGCATGGTGGCTGTTGATGATGCGTGACCATCCGTCAACGCCAACAACCGGCACAATCCCGTTGTGCTTATCTGGAAAAGCATAGATCTCTTTCGTCCACGGGTTTAGGCCATACTGAGTCGCTACGATCATAAGTGCTGACATCTGCGCATCAGTCGCGCTGCCTTTGAATGCCGTGGCTTTTAGGACTGCAAAAATATCCTCAGCAGGCCCAGAAATATTAAGACGCTCGGCAAGTTTTTTTGTTACTTCGATCAGTGCAGTACTCATTTTTAACCCCTAACGCAGCGGCACAGAGACTCAAGAGCCGCAGCATCAAAGTCCACTGTACCGATGGACTCGAGCATCTCTAGCATCTCCTCGGCGTGACTATAGAGCCTTATCTGCCGCCTTACCTCGGCCTCAGTCTCAGCAGATAGGCACGGATTTTCTGCCTTTTTGCTGAATGCGCTGAAGCTGATGCTGATATTTTCTCCATTTTTTTGATGAAATGCATAATTTGCAGAATAGCACTCAAAACCTGTATTGCCATACATTATTACAGTTCTTTTCGATTCTTCGAAGCCAGATTTCATATCTGATCTACCCCATGTTGTCGGAAGCAACTCGCTACTCGATGAATTAACTATAGTGCGTATCGCCCCATTACGCAAGTGCTATATGCACTATTCTGCGACTTGTCGGTCACTTTACCAGACTTGCGTACTCCTCATCCCCTATCCTCTTGGTCTTCCAGCGTCCTTCTTTTAGCACTCCAGTAAGCTCGATCCCTGTCGCGCGCAGTGCATCTATCAGCGCACGCAGCGTCATGCCATCAGTCATGACAAAAATCACTCCTCCGTCTTTTTCCAAAAACATCATTTAAAATCTCCCGATTCTATTGCCTTTCGGATAGCTCGCTCATCACGTGCCGAAGAAATTTTATCCATGAAAAATTGAATAAGTCCGTAGCTATCTCCTGCATCGATAAGTATAGACAACTCAAGGCGAAGATCACCGTTACGGGCAAGCGTCAGACTGTCGCAAATGTCATAGATATCATCATCAGTGGTATCGGAAAAGTCTGACGAATCAGATCGCTCTGACATGTACCTTGACACCAAGAAATCATTAAAGTCGGTTGAAAACATCATCTTTGATACAATCCTAAATTGTTGTCGGCAGCAACTCGCTACTCGATGAATTGACTATAGTGCGTATCGCCCCATTACGCAAGTGCTATTTCTTAAAAAAATATTGATCCCTAGTGTTTACTCTAATTTATAGTGCATATATAGTTGCTTGACTTACAGATCACAAGGAGATGCCAGTGTTTGCTGTTTGCGTTAAAAAATCGAAACGAACTCAGATCTGTGCAGATGGATGCATTTGGGTGAGGGACCATGATCATGATTTTTATGTAAGAAAAAAAGACAGGGGATTATGGAACTGTAGATCTGATGCGCAAAAAGCGCTAAGGGAAGCATTTGAAGAAGTAGTCTGCTTGTCTGTCGATGATATCTGAAGGAAAGAAGATGAGCGATTTCTACAGACCTCCAGAAAGCCGCATGGCGCGCAAGGCGCACCAGTGCATGTACTGCGCCGAGGAAATCGACGCGGGCGCCGAGTATGTTCACCAGACTGGCGTTTATGAAGGTCGCTGGTACACGCACAAGATGCACCCCGAGTGCTTTGCGGATATGTGCGAAGGTGATTGTGAGTTCAACCCGTACAGTAACGAGCGGCCGACTTTTGACAACAAGGAGAAGAAGCAATGACGATGAAAGCAAACAAGGTGACGGTCACTATCACGATGGAAGCGTTGAGCATCGACTGCCTGCGCGGTCTGCTCTCGGAAGTGGCCGACCAAGTTGGAAACGAATTCGAGAGCGGCAAACTTGTTGCCAATGATGGCGATGTGATTCGCTGGAAAACGGAGCGCACGGCGGTTGAATTTTGACGCCGAACGTTTGAATTCAGGGGTGCGACGCAGCTTCATCGCGGCGCGTCCCCTGGAATGATGGGTTGGGCCGCGACCCTCGATAGCGGCAACACAAGGAGACACACGATGAAAGAGAACTACGCGATGGACACCAAAGCAGGCCCGCCAAGGGAAACAGTTTCTGCGGAGGTGGTGGGCTTCGCCGATCGGCTGGCGAACCAAGCGCAACAACTTGCCGGGCTCGTGAATGAGAAACTCCGGCCAGTGATGACAAGCGACAGGCCGCGCCCCTGCGAAGAAACCGGAAAAGACGGCATGGAATACCCTCCGCTGTTCGCCGACCTTCGGGGCAACTTTCAGGCGATTGCTGTCGCGCTTGACTCCATCGAGTACGCGATGTCGCGGACGGAGCTTTAATCTTGATGGCATCATCGTCATGACTGGCCTTGCGGCCCAACGCAGAAATCACCGGCGGCTGAAAGCCGTCCGCGTGGATTGACGGGTTAGCCGTGCGCCCGGTGAAGGCACGGCACAACAGCAAAGGAACAAAAATGGACTTTGGCGCAGCATTACAAGAACTGAAACGCGGAAACAAGGTGGCACGTAGCGGCTGGAACGGCAAGGGTTTGTCTATTGAACTGCAAACCCCTGACGAGAATAGCAAGATGACGCTGCCGTACCTTTTCATGAACTACCCGGCAACGCCTGCAAGCGATACGGCCCCGGCGAACCACATCAACGCCAAGGTGCCGTGGCTGGCCTCTCAAACGGACATCCTGGCCGAGGACTGGTGTATCGCGGCTTGATGTGGATTCCGTCATCGGTTCAGGCTGGTGACGCCTAACGCCTAGCTAACCGGCGCAGGCGGCTTTATCGCCTGCGTCCGTGTTTAGCGACGTGTTATGCACCTTACAACTTTGGAGATTTAAATGACCGAATGGGTAAATTTTAAAAAAAGTGGTGGGCCTAAAATGGCCGGGACGTACTTTGTAGCCTCTGAACGCACAAAAGATGTAGGACAGGCAAGGTGGTTGCCGAGAAAAAAAGAATGGAAATGGCCTAACTCGGCAATCGCTTTTGAGTCGACACATTGGTCGTACATGCAAAGCGCACCATCGGATATTGCCTAACGCCTAGATAACCGGCTGGCTGCATTATCGCCAGTCCGCGTTGAGCGACGGGTTATGCGCTTTTTGGAGACTGAAATGACGAGACCGTTTGACAAAGAGCACCAGGAACAGATTGCCTACGACAGCACATGCAGCATGTGGCTGACCGAAGGCACGAATGACCGCGAGAAGTTCGCCTACCGGGACGGACACCACGCCGGATGGGGTAACGCGACAAAAGAAGCAAGAGCACTGCTGGCCGACATAAAGGCATGGGACGTTTCGACGTATCTGACGTTGCCGCTTGAGTTGCGGCAGCGAATTCAAAACGCAATTGGGGATTGAGATGATTAAAGAACAAAACGAAACCGGCCCATCCGAGCAATCATTGTTTGTGACGCCGTTAGTCAATGCCGATGAGACGCGCGACAGGGAACAAGCCGCATTTGAGGAATGGCTGGCCGACACATGCCCGAGCGGTGATGTCACGGAAGTGCAGCGCCAGTGGGAGACCAGCAGCGCGCTGCAAAACTTCATGGAGGCCGAGGCCGACCGTGAATGCGATGTGGCGTTTGTTGAGCGTGGCATGGCGCGCTTGCGTGATGGTTTGAAATGAATGAGAGTCCTGATAGGTTGCGAATATTCAGGGAGAGTCCGACAAGCATTCCGGGACCTTGGGCATGAAGCCTGGTCTTGCGACATGCTTGAAAGTGAGGACGGGTCTCCGTATCACATCATCGGGGACGTGATCCCGATGCTAAACGACAACTGGGACATAGCTATCTTTCATCCGCCTTGTACGCATCTTGCTGTCAGCGGGGCCAGGCATTTCGCGCGCAAGGCCAGCGTCCCACTCATCAACTCATCCCCCGATCACACTCTCTGCTACTCCAGCCAGCAACTACCGTTCGTCGGCTTTGCATCTTTTTGATGCCGATGCTCTTGCATCTTTTTGATGCTCTGATAGAGTTACTACATCGGAGACGCACAACGCGAAGCCGGGAAAGTGGAGTTAAACGAAATGAACGTTAAATACAGCACTGCAACACTCGAAGCAATCATCGAAATGGCCGAAGGCCGCCCAGAGTACAACAATGGAGTGCTTGCCTGCCTCGGCAAAACAGCCCTTTGGATCGAGTGGAATTTTGCAAACTCTCAAGTCGCTGAAGAATTTCATGCTTTTAGACGCCTGCTAGAAGAGAAATACGGCGACGACGAGGTGGCAAAGATGCTCGACATTAGCTGCGACACTGCGGCGCTAGATATAGCACTAGCGCGCAAGTGGGCAGCATGGGCCGCGATCAAATCGATTATTGACGTGGCTAAAAATGAGCTTGAAAAGCTGTGAGGGCGTGATGAGATCAATAATCACGGTTACTGAGTCAAAATCCTTGCCAGGCACTTTTACTGTCTCAGCATTTTGCCCCGGCAAAAATGCGAGATCGTCTAAAAAGACGGCAAGCGGGCATCATGCCGCTGCGGCAGTCGCGATTGAAATCGCAATGCGACTGCCAAGATACACAATTTTGGCACCCAAAAAAGTGCTCGACTGCATACCTCATGAATACATTAAGAGGCAATGATGGATCTAAAAGAGTGGCGCAAGCGTTTAGGTCTTACGCAAGCGGCAGCAGCCAATGCGCTGGGGGTGACGAGAGTCACTTTCCAGCGGCTTGAGAAAATGGAAACACTTGATCTCAGGACCGAACTGGCCTGCGCGCAAATTGAACTCAAAACTGGAGAAAAGAAATGAACAAGGAAACGATCTACCCAATTTGTACAAAAGCGCACGGCAACCACAACGATGCCGACTATGACGGCTTCCTGGCCCGTGTGCAGGCCCGCTTTCTGAGTAACATCGAAGGCGGCGAATTGCCGCTGTTTGAGACTGACGCATCAGGCCTGTGGGAGGCGTATCTGGATACGTTCGGCCCTGCGCCTGCTGAGGGTGAGGCCGCGTCGCCTCTGCGCCAGTATCACACCTGCCACGCCTGCCGCCAGTTCGTGGAACGCTTCGGCGGACTGGTGACGGTGGACGCGTCCGGTATGACGGCGCCAGCCATCTGGCACGAAGATGATGCGCCAGACGCCTACAAGACAGCAGTTGCGGCGATGGCGCGCTTGGTGCGCCGCGCGAAAGTGACGGGCGTTTTCCTATCCTCGGATCGCGTGTGGGGCACACCTGAAACTGGTGCGTGGCACCACTTGGCTCTGACGCCCCCTGCGCCCATCCTGCACAAGCGCGCCACGCTGACGGCAGGCCAGGCCATGGCCGAAAAGCGGGAAGACTTCAAGACCGTCATGCACGCGCTGAACGAGTTCACCCAGCCGCACATTGAGCTGGCGCTGGCACTTCTCAAGACCGATGCTCTGTACCGCAGCGAGAAGGTGCTGGGGCAAGCCGAATGGTTGTACGGCTTGCATGTTTCCCGCGCCGCTGCACATGGCAGCGCCAAGGCCAACGTGGTGTGGCGGGCCATAGCCACAGCACCGGCTGGCTTCTGTCATCCGCGCAGCAGCATGATCGGCAGCTTGCTGGAAGACATCGCAGCGGGATTGGAGTTCAGTGATGTGTCCAAGCGCTTCGCAGCAAAAATGCACCCGCTGTCATATCATCGCCCACAGGCCGCGCCAAGTGCTGGCGCTATTTCTGCGGCAGAGAAGTTGATGCAGCAACTCGGCGCAGCCGGATCGCTCGCACGTCGCTTCGCTCGGCTGGATGATGTTCAGGCGCTGTGGAAGCCGAAGCCTGAAGAAGATGCGCCCCCTGGCGGTGGCGTGTTCGCTCACCTGAAACCAAAGCACACCACGGTGCCGGACATGCGCATCCCGGCGCAGACGATGACATGGGAAAAGTTCCAGCGCCAGGTCTTGCCGACTGCTGAACAAATCGAATTCCGTGCGCCCGCCCACGGCTCTTACACGTCGCTAGTGACGGCTGCGAATGCTGACGCGCCGCCCATCTTGCAGTGGGACAGCGAGAACGCCCGCAACCCGGTGTCTTGGTATTTTTGGCATGGCGGGTCTTCTGCCGCGCAGTTCGGCCTGATCGGCGGGCAGTTCCACAAGGTAAACGCCGTGGCCCTCAAGCCCTCCATGTGGAATGGCGGGCACGAGCACCAGGGTCGTGGCGTGATGTTTGTGATCGATGGTGCAAAAGACTCACTCACGCCTAGCGCCTGCCTGTTCCCCGAAATTCTGAAAGCTGAATTCCATGGCGTGCGTGCAGTGCTGGAGGCGCACTCGAACAGCGTGCAGATGGAGGGCACGGCAGATCAGTCGGCCGCTGGGGTGATGTTGCAGCAAGGCCAGCCATGGGAAGCGCTGGTGCGCGTCACAGCGGGCGGCAAGGCGCTGGAATACAAACTGGACCGCTGGGACTGAGTTCGCACCGAGTGACGCCCAACGCTGGAACTAAAGGGCGAGCGCGAGCGAGTCCAGTGAGCAACGCGAACGCCTTTGAGTGACTTGTTATATGGAATTTTGGGGGAAGTATGAGAGCTAAAATTGTAGAAAATCTACTCGATATTATAGAGCAAGAAATGGGTAAATCTGAAGGTCACAGGTATGACAAAGATTTTCTTGCCCTTTGTGACAGTATCGCAGGAAAGGAAGTTGATCTCGTTTTTATCGCTGGTGACGCATTTGAGGCGATAGACAATAACTACTGGCTCCCAGATTGCTGCTGGGTTACCATATAACACTAACTAGGCACCGCTTCTGGTGTCTAACCCAATGACCAACAAAAGGCCGCCTAGTGCGGCTTTTTTTATGCCCTTTCGGTAGCTCCCTGAACATATTTTTGTTGTGGCCGGTTGACTGGACTAAATCAATTAAGTAACATACAAATTCTTATACACAAAAGAGGGTTTTAATGATGGACGTAATCGGACGGAAAGCAGCGGCTAAAGCGGGGCTGACAAAGTACTACACAGGCAAGCCTTGCGCGCAGGGTCATCTAAGCTATAGATACACGACAACAGCGGCTTGCTATGAGTGCTGCAAAGCATCTACGTATGCGGGTCGTAGCTCCATGAAGCAAGCGATATCTGCCGCGATTGCCAAAAAGCAGGAGGCGTAAATTATGGCGAGGTCAAGGCTTTTAAAGCCTGGATTTTTTAAAAACGAGGTGCTCTCAGACCTTGAGCCGCTGGACCGGCTGCTTTTTGCAGGGCTCTGGACCCTTGCAGACAGGGAGGGGAGGCTAGAGGATAGGCCGCGTCGTATAAAAAATGAGCTATTTCCGTGCGATGACTACGATGTTGACGCCGGAATATCCCGACTTGCCTCTGCAGAATTCGTTGAGCGCTACACATCTTGTAACATCCGTGTGCTGCTAATCGTCAATTTCTCCAAGCATCAGTCCCCCCACGGTACGGAAAAAGACAGTCTGCTTCCGGACCGTGAGGGGAAAATTGACACTAACGCAAGATCAAAAAACGGGTACATCATCCTTGCAGAAAATCCCGCTCCTAATAAAATCAATGACTTAGCTGAAATTTTAACAGTTAACCCACCGTTACCTAACGGTGCATCCACCGTTAACCCACCGTTACCTAACAGTTGTCTAACAGTGGACCCACTGTGCCTTAACGCCCCTGTTACCTGTTACCTGTTACCTGTTACCGATATCCCTGTTACCGATATCCCTGTTACTAAGACCGAAGGTCAAGACCTTAAGAAAAACCCAGACCCCCAAAAAACTTCGTTTTTGTGTCCCCCAACAAAAAAAAATGAACCGGAATCAGTCGCAAAAAAGCCCCGCAAGAAACAAAAAACCGGCTTGCCGGAAAACTTTGGAGTCTCCGCCGCTGTCCAGGCCTGGGCCGACAAGCACGGCTACAGCGCTGAGCGAGTCTCAAGTAACTTTGCAAAGTTTGTACTTTCCGCCGCGGCAAAGGGATACGAGTACGTCAATTGGGATTCAGCACTACAAGGGGCCATCCGCGACAATTGGGCCGAATCTAAAAATGGATCTGGGAATTCTTTCGCATCAGGATCTAAACAATTCTTAACCGCTGATCAGCGCATTGCTGAGGCAAACGCAAAAGCAACCGAAATCTGGCTCGAAGAGATGCGGATTGATGATTTTATCGACGTGACACCAGCACATGAGACAAAAATGCTAAATTAAACTGCCTACGGCTTCGCAGGCTGCACGATAGTCGGTCACCATAGGCAAGGGTAGCGGGTAGTAATATTTTTGTTCTCCTTGAGCATCCTGTGCGGCCTGCACGGCGCTCATAAAATCAATCTTTGGAAGACACGATATGCAAAAAAGTGAAGCGGAAGAGTTCAGGGAAAGACTTGTGATGATGATGAGTCTCTACAAACGTGAAATTGGGATTGATATGCAGCGCGTGTGGTGGCGTGCGTTAGCCGGGTATGACTTGAGAGATATCAGTTCGGCGATGGACAGCTACGTGACAAGTGCCGCAGGTCACTACGCGCCTGGACCTGGGGATCTTATCGACTTGATGCGCAAGCAGTCAGGGCATATCAGCTCGCCAGAGGCATGGGCACTTGCCCTGCTTAGCACTGACGAGAGTGCGACTGTTGTGATAACACAGCAGATAGCGCAATCGCTTGAAGTGGCAAGGCCATGTCTTGATGCTGGCGACAAGTACGGCGCCAGGCTGGCCTTTGTGAGCGCTTACGAGCGCCTGCTGATGAGTGCGCCGCCGACTCCGGTGTGGTACGCGTCACTCGGGGATGACGCTGACGGACGATCAGCGGCGCTACGCAAAGCGGCGGATGACGGACGGCTTAGCAGGGAGTATGTCGATAAACTGCTGCCCGCACCGGCGGCTCAAAAGGGCCATTATCTGCGACTATGCGGCGCTGTGCAGGCAAAGTCAGTGCTAGACCGATGCGCAGATCTAAGAGACGCGCTAAGCGCAAGTGACGATAGCTCAGACAGATTATCCAATTGCGACTTTAACGCAAATGACGATTTTTTTATTAAAATTTAACAAATGCCGCCCGTCGGAGAGGAGGACGCCACTTTGAAAGACGATGATCTTGACCCGAAATTTGTGGAGTTTATCGCACAACTCGAATGCATGGCTGCGCTGATCAATTCCGTGACTGTCCAGTCACTAAACGAAGACTAAGGAGATTTGCTAGAGCGAGAAATTTATTTGTGCGGCGCACAAAAAAGGCTTGCGGAAACGGTTGGCTACATTTACAAAGAACGGCGCGAATAGGAGAAATAAAATGCCAGATATATCTATGTGTATCAAAAAAGACTGCCCTAGTTTCGACAAATGCTACAGAGCGCAAGCTACGGCAAATAAATACCGGCAGGCATACGGCATGTTCGACAATTGCGGAGAGTCTTGTTGTGATTACTACATCCAGGTAGCGCCAAAATGGACGATTCCAGTAAGTGAAACTAACGGATTTGAGTGACTAGTTATGCAAAATAGCGAGAGCGAAACGAAGCGAAACATCACAGAGAAAGCCGTGCCGTTTGCTAAGTTGTTGGCACAGAAAAGTACGGTACTTTTAAGCACTACCGATGGTCGAAAACTATACCTGGTGTGCCCGACGCCAGCATTCAAGAGGGACTTTTTTTTGTTTGGTCGAAGCTTGCCAAGGACGGAAAGATACGAAATAAAAGAGCGCGCTGATGTCACTGGTAACAGATACGACCGTGGATACATCCTCATAGAAGGTGCGCTTGCGCAAGTCCGTTTCAGCGATGGGTTGGGCGGCTGGTGAACGAAGCAAAGAAAGGAGGCGTGTGATGAAAGTGCGAGATAAGGCGCTAAAAGTTTATGTAGAGGTGCGGGTGAAAGAGTGCCCGACCTATACGTGCTACTGGCCGCGCCAGAACCCTGGTGTGTTTGTGCAGGGGCGCGGCTACAGCAACCCTACGAAAGACTACTTGTGCGGCAACCGTGAGATACGCGGGTGCCCGACGGTGTGTGAGCGCCGCTAGCCGCCCAACGCAGAATTAACCGGCGCTGCGCACCTCGACGCCAAAACGTAGAGGTAATGACAATGGAAACGACGAACGAATTTACGACGGCTGGCGAAGCGCCAGAGTTGAATGAAGGATTAGGCTGCACTGCCCAGGTAGGGGAGAGGGTTGCAGTTTTGCATCGAGGCATACCGACAGGCCGCTACGGCATCGTGCTTGCAGCCCGCACAGGATGTCTGGAAGTTCGCGGCGACGGTGATAGCGATGATTGTTTCCCGATGTGGGATAGCGCCGACTGTTTCCGAGTGATGCAACATAACGCAAAAGTTCAGGCCGCTGGCGCAGGGTTTATTGCGCCGGTCGCGCCTGGAACGACGGGTTAGCCGTCTGGAATATACGGAGTAAAGAACATGACAGAGCAGATGAAACTGTTTTTGATGGCGCTGGCCGACTTGCTTGACGCGCACGGCATAGCCACAGTGGCAGCCGTAGATGATGGGGCGGACTATTACCCGTCAGTTGACGGTGTTGAGTTTCAAATATGTACACAATGGGACGCCGACGGTAACGAAGTTCGTGGCAAATGCAATGTCAGGCTGCGCAAGGAATTCGACGCGGATGACGTGCGCGACTTTGTGACGGCTAACGCCTACTAGGCCCCAGAAACGGGGCCTAATCTGTAAACTAAACATTTATTGGGAACTAAAATGGCAAAGCAAAAATACGGAAATAAGATGACGGTTGTTGATGGTGAGACCTTTGCCAGCAAGCTGGAAGCAAGGCGCTACCGCGAGCTAGTTATCATGCAGCTTGCAGGTGCTATCACTGACCTAAAGACACAGGTAGCGTATGTGCTGTGCCCGTCTGTTGTGATTGCTGGCCTAAAGCGTCGGTCGATGCGCTACATTGCCGATTTTGTATATAAAGACGATGAAGGAAAAACTGTAGTCGAAGATGCAAAAGGGGTACTTACTCCAGTATACAAGCTAAAGCGTCACTTGATGATGCACGTTCACGGTATAAAAATTAATGAAATATTTCAAAGGTAACTTGAAAGTTATGCGATTTATTGGTATGCTTCATTGAATTGTTAGTCAATAAAAAGGGGTAAAAAATGGAAGAAGAAGTTCAAGAAATTAAAAAAGTCCCATCGGAGTGGCTTGATGCGCTTCGTGATCTGGATATCGCCAGCCTTGTTACTTTGATTGATACTATCAAGGGCCTGATCTCAGACAAAAAGAAACAAGAGGCCTTAGCTATCAGAGGGAAGATTACAGAGCTTTTTGTAAAATCAGGTCTTGATCCAAAAGAAGTGTTGTCAGATTATATATCTCACAAACTTGCAGAGAAAAATGTAAAAAATAAGTACCGCAACCCTAAGGATCACACGAAGAATTGGTCTGGTCGTGGAAGGCGCCCAAAATGGTTTTCGGAGGCCGTTGAAGCAGGCGCTAGTGAAGAAAGCTTGCTAGCGTAATTGTTGATTGACTAGTTGGAAGGCATTGTTAAATGTCCTTGGAAAGTAGGTTGGCCGTACATCTTGGTGACGCAAACACGTAGATGTCTTGTTTGTCCGGCTTTGCGAACGGACAAAGCGGAAAGAATCGAGCCATGACCAGAGGGCGCGCGACCTCTGGAATCGGAAAGTACAAGGACATTTTGCAATGCCTTCCAACTACAATATAATTGCGTAAACAAAATCATGCCGAGTTTTTGATTTTCTCAACACTTCGTCCAGCGATGTAGCCTGTAGTCACAACCCCGAGGTACGTAAGTACCTCGTTCGGGATGGCTGCAAGCCACCCACC
>Ga0315292_10000245_pt1 | contig 23466 bp, 23 predicted proteins | sample YL17G13_0_MG_FD_204029 | JGI IMG/M metagenome (GOLD analysis project Ga0315292, IMG submission 204029) | Sediment microbial communities from Yellowstone Lake, YNP, Wyoming, USA - YL17G13_0 | ecosystem: Environmental > Aquatic > Freshwater > Lake > Sediment | place: USA: Wyoming | collected... | reverse complement strand
TTGCCCGGACCTGTATCGAATGCAGTGACCCGGTTGATAGAACAATTTCTCGGAAGAATAGTGATGTTAGCAATACCGCCAATATTCAGAACTGCACGATTAACTTTATCGGAGCGTAACATCAGAAAGTCGAAAAGTGGAACAAGTGGAGCTCCTGATCCGCCTACCGCTACGTCTCCAACACGGAAATCTCCAATCGTTACGACGCCTGTTAATTTGGCTATGATAGATGGATTTCCGATTTGCATTGTTGAACGAACAAACTTACCGAACATTTTTTTATTGATCGGGAGGTGATGAATCGTTTGTCCGTGCGAGCCGATGAGGTCGATTTCATTCATCTGTTTAGAAGCTTTGCGTACTATTTTTTTTACCGCATCGGTGAAGAAAGACGCTATTAACATATCCAATCTGGTGATGTCATCCAGTCGGGCGGTCTTCGCATCAGAGTTTTTCAGTAAAATATTTTTAAAACCCTTTGGGTACGAATATATTTCAAATGCAAGCTGACGGACGGTGGATGTTGTTCCACTACCTTTAATTTCCACAAGCACTGCATCAATCCCATCAGCGGATGTTCCGGATATCAATCCTACGATGAGTTTATTTTTTTTATGAAAAAGTTTTTCTAATTTTTCCATTTTTGCACTTCACTCTTAAGTTTGTAATATTATTGATAACAAATGACAACTGACCAATGACAAATAAACAGACCGCCTATCGCATATCTGACATCGCACATCGCGACCTCCTTATCGGCGCTCATGAATCTATTGCCGGGGGCATCCATAAAGCATTCGAGCGGGCAGAGAGTATCGGCTGCAAAACACTTCAGGTATTTACGAAGAGCAGCAACCAGTGGTACGCCAAACCGCTCACCGATGAAGATATCGCAAACTACAAAACTGCCGCATCGAAATCAAGCATCAAGCACGTTATTGCACACGATTCTTACCTTATCAATCTTTGTGCGCAGAATAAAAGTATTCTTAAAAAATCTCGTATAGCTTTTCTCGAAGAGCTGAATCGCTGTGAATCGCTCGGCATTCAACTTCTCAATTTTCATCCCGGCGCGCACACGGGTGCTGGTGAAGAGGAAGGTATTAAGAAAATCATTGAGTCGCTTAATTGGGCACACGAGCGAACGAAAGGTTTCAAAGTAATAAGCGTGCTTGAAACTATGGCGGGGCAGGGAACTTCGATTGGTTATAATTTTTGGCAGCTAAAAAAAATCATTGATGGAGTTGATGATTCTGAAAGGGTGACAGTATGTATCGATACATGCCATATCTTCGCTGCCGGATACGATATCGGTAGCGAGGAAGGATATGAAAGAACAATGCGGGAATTTGATGATATAATCAGTATGAACAAATTAGTTGCCATACATGTAAATGACTCGAAGAAACAGTTAGGATCAAGAGTAGATAGGCATGAACATATAGGAAATGGCATGATTGGCAAAGTTGGATTCCGATGTCTGATGCAGGATGAACGACTTACCCAGATTCCGAAGATTCTCGAAACACCTAAATGTGAGGATTTGAAGGAAGATAAGATGAATTTGAATATGCTGCGAAAATTATATAGGTCCAAAGACACTTCACAAGCTTGATAGAATAAAACTCAACGGTGAGTTAACGTGGATGATTTGATTTCTTATCTTTTTTATGATACATTCTCACTGTGTTTAGTTTTAGATAATTGGAAGTATAATTAATAGTTATGCGGTCACTTTTAAAATTCTGCTATGTCAGAAGACATTAAATATTTACATGATCTAGAAAAATCTCTCTCTTTGACCAAGGGATTCTATTACATGCTCAAAGATGAAGACGATTGGTCTTTTGTCGTAAAACTCCATGCGCTCTTGGAGTCCGCTGTTTCCCGCCTACTTACAGAAACTGCACGTCTTTCCTTTTCGCAAATGGAAAGCACGACAAATGCTGAACTCTTAGCTGACATATTCGCAAGAATAGAACTGAGTAATAAGAGGACTGGCAAGGTCGCTCTGGCAAAGGCATTCGGACTTTTGTTAGATTACCAACGCTCTTTTATTCATTCTCTTTCTGAACTCAGGAATTCGTTTTTACACGATGTCAAAAATGTTAATGCCAATATCTCTTCGTATTTTAATAATCTGAGCATAGGCAAACAAAAACAATTTATTAAGAACTTAGGATTTTCAATCTCAACGGAGTTTATCAAGCGTCTCGGCCTTCAAACACTACCCAGTCCCGAAGAATTTGTTCGTGCTGATCTGAAGCTTTCCATTTGGCTCTCTGGGATTTTGGTCCTTATCGAAATATCGGCTTGCATTGAGACATTTGGTTTGAAGAATCAGACTTTAGAACTTAGAAAAAAGCTTGCGGCTGCACAGTCATCGTTCCTGAAAGTTGCTGAATCAATGAAACCCTATTAAGGTGCCCGCCTAACCAATCGCTCAAGCTGAATATCTAATCATTTCAAAAATCCCCTCATCAATTTTGTTTTAAGAACGATTATACTTAATTTATGTGGGTAAAATAAAATGAAAGAATTGAATCAGTAATATGTTCGAAGACGTAAAAGAAAAATTAAAAGAACTCGAAGCAAAATTTACTTCGGCATAATCATGAAAAGAATAAATGAAATAAAATCACATCTTAAAGTATATCTTGACGATTATAAGAAAAGATACAAAGTGAGATCGTTAGGTATTTTCGGTTCTTACAGTCGAGGAGACCAAACCAAAAGCAGTGATATAGATATTCTAGTTGAATTCGAAGAACCGATAGGATTAAAGTTCGTAGATTTCGCCGACGAATTAGAAGAAGAATTGAACACCAAGGTTGATTTGGTAACTCGTGGTGCCATAAAACCCAAATTGTGGAAGTACATCAAGAAAGATGTCATTTATGTCTAAGCGGGAGATTAAAATTCTTCTCGATGACATGATTGAAGCTATCGGTAAGATTGATAGATATATATTTTGAAGAAGGTGAGTTGACTGATAATATATTCGAAGACGTGAAAGATAAATTAAAAGAACTTGAAGCAAAATTGACTTCACTCCGGGGGTATATTTGGACTTGACACAAAAGCAAATATTGAGAACATATAATGTTTGAAAAAATCCTGAATCGGATGCGTGATAAAGTCAGAACGCGCCAATACATCATGACTTTACACGCCGAAGAGGAAATGGATGATGACAGATTATCTATTTACGATATCGAACATGTGATCCTTTCAGGAAGAATTATCGAGAGACAAAAGGATCCGATCACTGCCGAATGGAAGTATCTGATACAAGGTAATACTTTCTCTGAGGGTAATGTAACCGTCGCTGCAAAATTGAGTCCAACGGGAAAATTGGTTATCTTAACTGTGTATACTGAGTAAAAAGGAAAATATATGATATGTGATATTTGCAATAAGAAGGGTGCTCGTCTTAGACACGTAACGAAAAGCTACGGAAAAGGTTCTAATTTATTCATTATTGAAAGTGTTCCTGTGGTAAATTGTCCCAATTGTGGAGAGAGCTATATGACTGCCGATACTCTTCATGAACTTGAAAGAATCAAGCTTCATAGAAAAAAGATTGCAAGAGAACGCGAAGTGCCGGTAGCAGTTTTTGTATAATAATATTTTTATTGAATAAATTTTATATGTTCGAAGACATAAAAGATAAATTAAAAGAACTTGAAAGTAAACTCACTTCTCTCCGGGGGTATCTTTGACCTTGACACAAAAGAAAAGGAAATAGCCGACCTCGAAGCGAAAGCTCACGCCCCGAACTTCTGGAACGACAATATCGCTGCACAAAAAGTGATGCAGCAAATCACGAAGCGCAAGACCTGGGTTGATGCATGGACTTCCATTCAACGAAAACTCCAGGATGGACAAGCTTTACTCGAGTTAGCAGAAGAATCTTTCGATGAATCGTTAGGTGCTGAGCTACAAACCGAGATTACCGATCTTGAAAAACTTGTTGATGATTTAGAATTCCGTAACATGCTCAGCGGTGATGATGATGAAAAGAATTGCATTCTCACTGTTCACGCCGGCGCTGGTGGAACCGAAGCGCAGGATTGGACTGAGATGCTTCTGCGGATGTATCTCCGCTGGTGTGAGCGGAAAAAATTCAAAACGTTTCTGTTAGATGAGTTAGTCGGTGAGGGAGCCGGATTGAAGAGTGCCACAATCGAAGTGCAGGGACAATTCGCTTATGGATATCTCAAAGCCGAGAGCGGTGTTCATCGCCTGGTGCGTATTTCTCCATTCGATTCGAATGCCCGTCGGCATACATCATTCGCATCCCTTTTTGTTTATCCGGAAATTGAAGATGATGTTGAAATTGAAATAAACCCTGCTGATATTGAAGTTGATACATATCGTGCAGGCGGCAAGGGCGGGCAAAACGTGAATAAAGTTGAAACTGCCGTGCGTATCAAACATATCCCATCGGGAGTTGTTGTTGCGTGTCAGCAAGAACGCTCACAATTCCAAAACAAAGAACGCGCGTTAAAGATGTTGAAATCACGGCTTTATCAATTGCGGAAGGAAGAGGAAGAAGCACGGCTTGCAACAATCGAAAGCACGAAAAAGAAAATCGAGTGGGGAAGTCAGATTCGCTCTTACGTTTTCCATCCGTACAATATGGTGAAAGATCACCGCACGGATTTTGAGACAAGTAACACACAGGCAGTTATGGATGGTGACATTGATGAATTTATCAAAGCGTACTTGATGGAGTATGGAAAACAAAGCCATTGATCAATGCAAAATGAAAAATGCAAAAATAAAAAAGATAAAATGCCTTCTACTCAACTCAAAACTAATAACTAATAACTGATAACTCATAACTTGTCACCTTCCTGGTTCATAGCGAAGCGTTATATACAGGCGCAACGGCGAAGCGGGTTCCTTTCTTTTATAACCACGATTGCTATACTCGGAGTCATGCTTGGAACTGCGGCTCTCATAATTACACTCTCGGTGCTTGATGGCTTCGAGCGTGAGATTAAAGAAAAAGTCATCAGCTTCACGTCTCATATCGAGGTTCGTGGATTTCAGAACAAACCACTTTCCAATTATCGACAATCTTTGGAGCGAGTGAAGAAAGAAATCATCGGTGTAAAGGCGATCTCACCTTTTGCTGCACGTGAAAGTATGATTCGTTCGAAAGATGCTATCGATGGAATTTATTTGAAGGGTATCGATCCATTGATCGATGTGTTAACATCGCGTCAACATATTGTTGTCGGGAAATTTATTGCTTCCGCACAAAATGAGTTACCGCAAGTCGTTATAGGGAAAAAACTTGCCAACCGCTTGAATGTTGAAGTCGGAGAAAAACTTGTTATATTTGCTCTTCCTTCCGATAATGGGTTGCAACCACGAGCAATGCAGTTTCAGCTTGTTGGAATTTACGAATCTGGTATGGCGGAGTTCGATGACATCTATGCATATACAAAAATCCAAGATGCACAAAAACTTTTCCAAATGGGAGATGATGTTTCGGGTTACGATGTGTTAGTTAACGACTTAAATACAGTCGATATGGATGCGGAACAAATTCAAAGTAGGCTCGGCTATCCTCATTATGCTCGAACGGTTTTTCAGCTCTACCGCAATTTGTTTTCATGGGTCGAGTTACAGAAAAAGATGTCTCCGATTCTTTTAAGCTTGATCATCATAGTTGCGACAATTAATATCATCGGAACTTTATTGATGTTCGTTCTTGAAAAAACTCATGCGATTGGGATTCTTAAATCATTGGGTGCGGGTCCCAAACTAATCCAGCGAATATTCCGGATACAAGGACTTGCGATTTCACTTGTTGGTATCGGACTCGGAAATATTCTGGCGTATGTCTTATGCTACCTTCAGCTTGAATTTAAAATAATTTCACTACCATCCGATATTTACTACATGGATGCAGCACCGATTCTGCTGTTGCCGCAGAACTTCATACTTGTTACAGTTGTTGCATTCGTACTTTGTATGTTAACAACCATTCTTCCCGCGAAAGCTGCGGCAAAATTAGATCCAGTAACCGCGTTGAGATTTGGATAGAAAATGAATCCCGTAGAATTATTCATAGCGAGGCGTTATCTGAGATCGAAACGTAAAATTCGCTTCATCAATGTCATCGGATATATATCGATTGCCGGGATAACCGCTGGGGTTGCGGCACTATTAATCGCACTTTCGGTATTCAACGGTTTCAGTGGTGTTGTTACTACCGTGCTTGTTGGATTTGATCCTCATATCCGAATCGAGAAGAAAAGCGGCATTTCATTATCAGAATTTACAGCAATTGAAAAAATAATAAAGCAGAATTCAAACATACGGGCATACTCTCCATTCGTTTCCGGAAAAGCAATGCTCACTTCGGGTTCGTTGAATAAAGTTGTTTTTATCCGCGGAGTTGATGAGAAAAGCGTAGCTGAAGTTTCCGGTTTGAAAGATAAAATTGTCCTCGGTTCACTGAACTTTGGTGATGCCAAGCCGACCCAGGGAATTGTTATCGGCCTTACTCTTGCAGATCGGCTTGCCTCCGTGCTTGGTAATGATATCACGATCTATACTCCTAATTCGGTTCAGTCAGCCCTCAGCGGGATCGGTGTACCGCAAGGGACAAAGTTTCAAGTTACCGGTATTTACGAATCTAATAACAAAGATTATGATGGAAACTATGCTTATCTTTCTTTACCGGTAGCTCAACAGATGTTCAATCTCGAAAATAAATATAACGGGATAGAGGTACGGCTGCATGATTTCAACAAGTCATCTGACGTTAAAAATAAATTGATGGCGCAGCTATCTGATAGTTATTCAGTTTCAACATGGTACGATCTCCACCAGAGTTTGTATTCGGTGATGAAGATCGAAAGATGGTCGGCGTATATTCTTTTGAGCTTGATAATACTTGTTGCCACTTTCAACATGCTTGGCTCGCTTACAATGGGTGTGATCGAGAAACAACGGGATATCAGCGTTCTGAAATCAATGGGCATGACTTCGAAGAATATCATCCGCTTGTTTATGGTCGAAGGTTTGATTATTGGAATTATCGGTACGGTCTTAGGAGTTGTGATTGGATTAGTGGTTCTTTACTTGCAAGCTCATTATCAGATTTTCCCATTAGATACGACGATTTATATAATACCGGCGATACCTATTGAAATAAGATGGGCAGATTTTATTTCAATTACTTTAGCGTCGCTCGGACTTTCATTTTTAGCGGCATATTATCCGGCACGCCGCGCCGCCTTTACTTTACCGGCAGAAGGGCTTCGGTGGGAATAATATGACACAATCCATATTACGTTGTACGAATATACATAAATATTTTTCACTCGATAAGAAAGATTCATCTCGGCTGCATGTCTTGAAAGGCATCGACTTTGAAGTGTTTGAAGGTGAGGTTGTTACAATTGTTGGTGCATCCGGCTCAGGAAAAAGTACATTGCTGCACATTTTAGGTGGCCTGGATCAACCCACGGATGGCAAAGTATTTTGGTTAGAGAAAGATATTTCTTTATTCAACGATGAAAAACTCGCCAAGCAGCGAATTACTCATGTCGGTTTTGTATTTCAATTTCACCACCTCTTACCGGAGTTTACTGCATTAGAGAATGTCATGATCCCGCTTATGATCAACAGTAGATCAAGGAATGAATCAGAAGAGAAAGCGAAAGAACTTCTTGCCAAAGTCGATCTTTCCTCCCGAATAAATCATAAGCCAACCGAGCTATCGGGTGGTGAACAACAGCGGGTGGCAGTTGCACGCGCACTTGCGAACAATCCAAAAATAGTTTTTGCCGATGAACCGACCGGTAATCTTGACTCAGTCAACAGCCAGCAGGTACATGAATTGTTGATAGAGTTAAACAAATCTCAGAAGCAAACGTTTGTCATCGTAACACACAACGAGAAATTTGCCGAGCAATCGAATCGAGTATTCAGGATGGTAGATGGTAAGCTGCAACAATTGAAATCGTCATAACTTTGAATCTTACCCCATTTTTCCTTACATTATCTCCATACAATTTGAATATTAAGGTATATTATGGCAAAAGTTGATAGATCAAAGCAAATCAAAAAATCGAAGATGGATGAAATATTTCCATTCGAGCGAGAGAATTATATTATCCTCGGTATCGGTTTAGTAGTAATTATACTTGGATACATTGCTCTTTCGGGGAATACCGTTGAAGGATTTTCACAGCTTACAGTGGCACCGATTTTACTTGTATTGGGATATTGTGTTATAATCCCGATCGGTATAATGTATCGTAAGAAAGAAAAACCACAAACTCCCGCAGCACCGATACAACAAAAATCGGCACAGTAATCTTATTATTTAATTATGAGGGTATGGATAAAATATTTTGCCAGCGCTCTCATCATCGCTGCTCTATCGTTATTATCAGCACAATGTAAATTTTCAAAAGAAAAACAAAAAGAACTGGCGCGGACAGATAGTTTGAGCCGGGATAGCACAAGGAAGGCATACAATCCATACAGAACAGGCCAAGGGACTCAGATATACGATCAACAGAGGGAAACGTTGGGGAATTTAGATAGTCTCGTCACTCCCTGAAGTTGTATGAAGTAAATTTATTTTTAATGCGATCCTAAAACCTTTATTACAACATGGAGGAGTTCTTCGGGTTCGTAGGGTTTTGAGATATAATCTTTTGCACCAAGTTTAACACACTCCATTGCAGTAGGTACATCATTCACAGCCGAAAGCATTATCACGTGAGGATTTTTATTAAGTGTTTTCATTTTTTTAAGAACAGTCATTCCATCCATACGCGGCATCTTAACATCGAGAAGGACGATGTCGTAATGATTGTTTTTAATTTTCTCTAAAGCGATATCTCCATCTTCTGCCGTATCGACATCGAAATTTTCCATTTTAAATTGATCCGCAAGACTCTCGCGTAAATCCGCATTGTCGTCAACGCATAGCATTTTTAGATGGGTGCTCATTGTAATCACTCAAAATATTTTAATGTTAATTTACCAAAATTTACGAAAGCTTTCTTCTAAAGTCAACAAAAATCGACAAATATGGATGGAGTGACTAATGGGGTTAATAGTGGAAAATATTTAGTAGACGTCAAGAAGATGATATATATCAAGTGAAAAAGGTTTTAATTGATGAGAAATGAAATAATTACTTGATTCTTGGTTTAGCTTTCCATATATTTCCACAACAAAACTTAGCGGGTTATTATTAAATGTCGAAAGAAATGAAATTACGTAAAATATTGTTGGTTGATGATGAAGCGGGGTTTGCTGAATTGCTGCGCGATCTTCTTAGAATGGATAACTATGAAGTTGAAGTAGCAAATGACGGCGTAGAAGGAGTAGAAAAGGTTCAGACGTTTAAACCTGACGTGATTATCTCCGACATCGTCATGCCTCGAATGAGCGGTTTTGAGATGTTCAAGAAGTTAAAATCTTCACCTGAAACCGCTTCAATCCCTTTTCTTTTTATTACGGGTTTTCAAGATGAACGTGTTTTAGCAGAAGCTCGGAAGATCGGAGTGTTTGGCATCTTGCAGAAACCAATTGATTTGGAACAGATTGAAAACCGAGTGAGTGCCCTACTCGGCGGAAAATAATCGGAATCAGGATCGATAGATAACCAGCTGAATTTCTTCGGGTAATAACTCGGAGACCATCCGAATTACATCACCACGCAGTGCTTTACTAACTAAACTCCGCTGTGGTGCACCCAATATTAATCTCTCAACTCCTAACGTTGCCGCTTGTTCAGCAATGGAATAACCCACTTCATTGGAGATAATACTTATCACCTTATAAGGAATAGCAAATTGACTGCAAATCTCTTCCATCCATTTATTATCCTTGAATGATTCTCCGGGGACTTTGTCTGGCAGAGAACCAGAAATTGCGATTTCTTTCACGTTGAGGACAAAGAGAAACGAACTCCTCAGTTTAGCTTCTTCACATGCTTGTCGGAGTAACGTTTGCCCACCGCCTCTGACAGCAACAAGTACGCGATTTGTGAATGGGAACGCTTCCGGTTTTGGTATGGCAATACTGGGTATTCCGGCAACTGGTGCTGGTGCAATAACGATAGCTCGTCTTCGTCTTGTAATCTCGCGCGCAGTAAGACCTACAACAAGCACGCTTGATGCAAAAATTAAAGCTTTGGTTTTTTCTATGACAATGGTTGTTTCAATTAAAAACAGCACAACCGCAGAGAAAATCATAAATGCTCTCGTCACCTTAGATAATTTCAACGTTTTGTCCGTTCCAGTTGCGCCAACATTTATCATGATAGCACCAACAACACCAATCGCATATAATGCCGATAGTGTGATGACATCGTGAATTATTATAAGCACGATTGCAGGAATTAACGTTGCAATTATAACGGGAATTATCGGCATGCCATTTTTATTCAATCGACGTAAGCTGTCTGGCAACTCCCCATCTACCGACATTAAGAACTGAACTGAAATAAGACCATTGATTGCCGTGTTCCCTGCTGAGACTAACAGAAATCCTAAAACAATACCAACAATAATGCCAAACCAATTGCCAACATAAAGTTCTCCGATATAACGAATCATATCTTCTTTATGATCTACCTGATTAAGGTTTGAAATTGCAAGCATTGCTAAACCGAGAACAACTGTTGCAATAGAAATTTTTGCAAGTACAGTAAGTATTGCCTTTCGTGAATCCTTAACAGGTTCTTTCATTACACCTGTCATGTTTGAAATCGCTTCGATCCCTGAGATTGAAAGAATGATAGCCACAAAGAAACTCCAGTTCGTCATTATCCCTCCCGGGGCGATCTCTAATGTGATTTGTTTGGTGGCAGCTGGAAAAACGATTACAATTAACGTAAGAAGTACAACAAGTGTTGCAGTAGAGATAATTATTGCGATTGTACCAACATTGCGAGGTCCAAACCAGTTTAGTGCACCAATGCAGAAGATAATCGCAATAGCCCATATCTCAGGATTCGCCAACCCGAGGTAATGGCAGCCCGCTAAAACCGAAAGTGACGCGGTAACAACATAATCGGCACATAATAATAATGCACCAACCACTGCTAAATGGCGTGAGCGATGGCAAACAGAACTGTAAACGCCGCCACCATTAGGATACAAACGGCAGATTGTTATATAATTCATTGCAATCATGGAAGTAAAGATCAACATCATCAGCAGATGCAATCCGCTGAAATATCCTGCATGATAGAAAGCAATACCTAGCACATATGCCAAGCTTGTTCCCCAATCTCCATCTAAGATTGCAGCACTACGTAACCAGCCCAAAACACGCGGGCGGCTTGTGGCAAGTTCCATATATTGCTAATTTTTAATGTAAATAGGGTAAAAGTGAGGCATATGATAGCAAGAATTTTATAAAAAGTCAACTTATCCAAGTTTGAGCCGATTAATTTAATCAATGATCGGCTTGTTGAATTTTCCCGACATTCTCAATATATTGTTCTACAGAATTTATGCGAACACCTTTTCTAAATAGTCTAAGATTCAAGATCGGTTTTGGATACATTGTTTTGGTTGTCATTAATATTGGTGTGACTGCCTCGGCGATTTATTTTTTCGGTCGATTAACCCTCTCGTTCAACTCTATCTTGAATGAAAGCTATCCTCATGTTGTTGTCCTGGAAAGGATGGCTCATTTAGTTGACCGGCATGAACATGGTTTAACGATGATACTGAATGGTGATGTGGAAAATGGTAACAATGAATTTAAGACTGCAAAAGAGGAATTTTATCAGGTTTTTGATAAGGCAAATGAAAGACGATCTTTACCCGATGCAGGTCCGATTCTTGATAATATCAAATCGACTTATGAAGGATATTTACTTGTATCCGATTCGTTAGTCTCGCTTGCCTCAAGAAATAAAGTCCGGGCTGCGAGGTCTTATTACAGTGATATTGTAAGATCCTTTTCCCAACGCTTATCGGATAATTGCTTTTGGCTTATTGAGGAAAATCAGAAAGAGATGATGCAAGTTGCAAAAAATACTAAACGCACATCTGACGAAGCGATCATTGCTGTTTTATTTGCAGCATTCATCGCTATTGGTTTAAGTATAATAACAATGGTCCAATTCACGAGGCGAATCATCAAGCCGGCTGAGAAGCTCACCCAGACGGTAAATCAAATTGGTCGGGGGCAGATAGATTTAAAAATTGATATCGCAACGAATGATGAGATAGGTGAGTTAGGACGTGAATTCAACAAGATGACGGAGCGCCTCCGTAAATATGAAGAACTGAATGTTGAGAAACTTATTTTGGAGAAACAAAAATCTGAAACAATTGTCGAAAGCATCACCGATACTATCCTTGTATGTGATTCAGAGTTCAACATCCAGCTGATCAATCATTCTGCTGAAGATTTGTTGAATATTCGGGAGAAGGATGTAATCGGGAAAAAGATGAGTGATTATATCACTGATGAACGTATATTGGAGATATTTCAATCACCGCGCAGCGCAGCAGTTTTAGGTCAACCCTATCTTCAATTCCGACACCACGGTAAACAAGTGTTTTTACGTCCTCGTGTATCGGAGATACCTTCGCTGCATGGGGGCCGTGGTGGTCTTGTTCTCATTTTACAAGATGTAACTCAATTTAAAGAATTAGATAAGATGAAGTCTGATTTTATGGCTGCTGTTTCTCATGAATTCCGCACACCGCTAACATCTATCAATATGAGTGTTGATATATTGCGACAAGAGCTTTTAGGTCCGTTAACAAAAACTCAAGCAGATCTATTAGAGTCATCTAAACAGGACTGCGACCGGCTAACAAAACTTGTAAAGGAATTGTTGCAGCTTTCAAAATTGGAATCAGGAAAATTTGAATTACGTGAGGAACGTGTCGACATCAAGAAAGTTGTTGAGTCAACATTACAGCCGCTTCAGCTTCAATTTAAAGAAAAAGGTGTCGATTTAATATTTTCGCTCGATCACGATCTCCCATTTTTTATTGGAGATGAGCAGCAATTATCGTGGGTTATTTCCAATCTTGTAAATAATGCGCTGAGATACACTAATCAAGGTGGGAGCGTAACTATTAATTTACGCAAGATTGCCGATCAACTCCTTCTCCAAGTAATTGATACTGGGAGAGGAATACCGCTGGAATTTCTCGATAAAATATTCGATAAGTTCGTTCAAGTAAAACAAGTGCTCGATCTTACACCGGGTAGTGTTGGTTTGGGATTAGCGTTAGTTAAAGAGATCGTCGAGATGTACGGTGGAAAAATCATTGTAGATAGTGAAGTCGGCAAAGGATCAACATTTTCAATTTACTTACCAATAACCGAAGGTCAACCCGCATGAATGAACGAGGTGTAGTGCTTGTTGTTGATGACGAGCCCAATATATTAAAAACTCTAAAAATTGGATTGGAGACAATCGGATTGAGAGTTGAAGGATACTTAAATCCAACAGACGCTCTCGATAATATAATAGATGGGAAATACGATATCGCCTTCATTGATCTTATGATGCAGCCGATAGATGGTATGCAATTATTAAAAGAGGTACGCTCTAAATCTTCATCAACCACCTGCGTGATCATCACAGCGCATGGTTCTATCGACAGTGCGGTTGAGGCAATTAAATGCGGTGCATTTGATTTCCTTCAAAAGCCATTCGATCTGAAGGAGCTTCAATTATTTACAGAAAAGGTTCTCGATCACCATAAACTACAAAAAGAAATCGGTGCATTGCGCCAGCAACTTGCTGCAATCCAACCAGAAACTGCAATCGTTACACGCAATCCGATCATGCGTCAGCAACTCGAGTTCGGGGCTCAAGTGGCAGATAGTCTTTTAACTGTATTGATAGAAGGTGAGAGTGGCACTGGGAAGGAACTTGTTGCACACTTCATTCATTCACAAAGCAGTCGGCGTGAGAAACCGTTTATAAAAGTTAACACTGCAGCTTTGCCAGAGAATTTGTTGGAAAGTGAATTGTTCGGACACGTGAAGGGTGCTTTTACCGGTGCGTTCAAAGACCGTCAGGGACGGTTCGAGGCGGCAGATGGCGGAACAATTTTTCTCGATGAGATTGCTGATATCCCACCTGCCTCTCAGGCGAAACTTCTTAGGTTTCTCCAGAGTCGGGAGTTTGAGCGTGTTGGTGAAAATATCACACGAAAAGTTGACGTAAGAATTATTGCCGCTACAAATCGAAAACTCTCGGCTGCTTTACTCGAAGGAAGTTTCCGAGAGGATTTGTTTTATCGTTTGAATGCGGTACGTATTTCATTACCGCCGCTAAGAGAGCGAGCCGAAGATATTCTCTTGCTCATTCATCATTTCTTGAAGAAAATTTCTCCTGATACTTCGATAGAAGTTTCTCCTGATGCAGTAAAACTTTTGACCTCATATTCCTGGCACGGTAATGTAAGGGAATTAGAAAATGTGATGGAGCGAGCTGTCCTTTTAGCAAAACAAAAAATTATCGAGGTGTCTCATTTGCCGCCCGAATTGCAAAATTACGACCAAACGAAGGCGGGTCTTCTCTCTCTCGAAGCAATCGAATGCCAGCATATAACTCGTGTTCTCCGAGTTGTTAAAGATCTTAATGAGGCGGCGAAAGTGTTGGATATTGACCCAGCAACATTATGGCGAAAGAGAAAAAAATACGGAATTTAGAGTTGACTTTGTTGCTTTTTGCAATCGTGTTTAACTGCTTCTTTTTTTATAACTTATAGAATAATCACCTACCATCCTTAATATTTTTTTGCATTATGCAAGATTTGGTGTCTGAGAGTACGGGTGATAAAAAATAAAATGCTGCAATAACAATCATTTCTCCATCTTTGTTTACTTAATTTCACTCCGTTCTGGCATTTGATTTGTAGATTATTATTGTAGTTCAATTGATCAATACTATTTTAAAAGTACATGTTTATCAAATCGAAAACGATATTTGATGGTAAAATCGCCATCATCGAGATTCGCGGCGCACTTATCGGTGATGACGGAACTGATGCATTCCGAAAGGAAGTTGTCGACTTTATTGAGCAAGGGAATAAATGTCTCATCATTGATTTACAAAAAGTAAATTACATGAACAGCTCTGGGGTTGGTGCACTTATCTCAACTAAAACGAGTTATACGAAAAACGACGGAGAAGTCAAGCTCGTAGGATTAAGCAAGAACATTCTGAATCTATTTGTTGTCACCAAATTGGTTGAGGTTTTTGACATCCATGAGAAGATCGAGGAAGCAATAGAAAGTTTTTCAAAAAAGAAATCAACAAATCAAATTAAATCATTACTAAACAATTTACAGGAGTAATACAAATGAAACAGTCAACTTTTGTCTCGGTTGTTATATTCTTAGCAATCGCAGTCGGTTTTGTTATTTGGTGGTTCATCCTTGGAGACCCGGGTAATTTCTTTGATGGCACAAATCGTATGAAACCCAATAACCTTATGGGAATGGTTTTCACGGGTGGGTACGTTGTGCCCATATTACTTGCTCTTTCAATAATGGTTATCACCTTCATTATTGAGCGTGCATTATCTTTGAAGAAAGCCCAGGGTCGGGGTTCGCTTGCCACATTTTTGAAGAATGTTCAAAAGAATCTCGTTGATGGAAATATCGACGTCGCAATGAAAGCTTGTGAACAGCAGCGCGGATCTATGGCAAACATTCTTCGGGCGGGCTTGGAGCAATATCAATTTTTGTCAAAGGGAAGTAAATCAATAGAAGCTGAAAAACAGATGGCGGAAGTTCAACGAGCGATCGAAGAGGCAACCGCGCTTGAAATGCCGCTGCTTGAAAAGAATCTGATTGCACTTTCAACTATTGCATCTATCGCAACTATGTTGGGACTTCTTGGAACGGTTATCGGTATGATCCGTGCATTCCAGGCACTCGCCCGCGCAGGTGCACCCGATGCCATTCAGCTCTCAATTGGTATTTCTGAAGCTCTCGTTAACACTGCATTAGGAATTTTTGCTGCTATAGTCGGTATTGTATCTTATAATTTCTTCGTCAATAAAGTCGATTCATTCACCTATATGATTGATGAAGCAAGCTTCGATATGATTCAGACCCTAAAAGATAAACAATAAGAGGCGACGACAATGCCTAAAATTAAAAAACATAGACTCGGTGTATCAATCGATAACACGCCGTTGGTTGACGTTGGGTTTCTTTTGTTGACATTTTTCATGTTAACAACACAATTTAAACCACCCGAAGAAGTCCAGATCATTTTACCCTCATCGCATTCTGATTTTAAATTGCCTGAGTCGAACATAATGGCGATAACGATTAGTAAAGATAATCGTATTTTCCTCGGTTTCGATTCACAAAAAATGATGGCGAAGTTATTCGGTGAAGAAAATAAACTTCGTTTGGCAGTTGAAGTAACAACCAAAGAGCTGCCGGATTTACTTGTTCGCGCCCGTATCGCAAACCCTAAACTTCGAACGGTCGTGAAAGGCGATAAAGATTCTGAATATGGTATTGCAGAGGATATAATGGACATTCTCCAAAAAACTCAAATTACACGCTTTAATCTTGTCACTGATTTTGAACAAGAAAGAAAAGGAATATAAACTATGGGTATGGTCGATACTAGTGGCCCCCGTGGTCACGAAAGAAAAAAAGGAAAACGTAAAAAGAAACGCCGCCTTGGTGTTAAGATTGATAATACACCGATGGTCGATATCGCATTCCTGTTGCTGACGTTCTTCATGCTAACGACAACCTTGAATAAACCACAGACGATGGAAATCAATCTTCCTCCAAGCAACGATGTGAGTGTCGAAGTTGCACAGAGTAACCTGATGACTCTTCGTGTCAAAGAGGATGGCTCTATCTATTGGAATGTTGGTGTTGAAGATCCTCAAAAGATCGAATTTAAAAGTATCAAGAATTTTTTGATTCAAAAGAATCAAGAAAATCCGAAATTAATTACACTGATTAAGATCGATCGAAAAGGAAAATATTCCACGATGGTTGATATCATGGATGAGCTGAATGTTGCGAATGTGACCCGTTTCAGTATTGCGCCAATGCAAGAGGCGGATAAACGAATTCTTGCAAAAGTGTCATAGGAAAGGAGAAAGATTATGACAGCACAAGCAATAGTAGCCACTGCCAAAGTTGGCATGCAAGAATGGCGTAAATTTTACAATCGCAATCTTGGAATCGCATTAGGTTTTGCGATAGCATTTCATCTGTTCGGAATTGGGACATATTACCTTGTCGGTTATCTTTCTGAAGAAGAAGAGCCGACAGTTCTGGTAAGAATTACCAAGTATACTGATCTTGGTCCTCCACCATCGATGACGGAAGCCGAAGTTGCTCCTGCAGTTGCTGTTAACGTACCGGTAGCAAAACCAACAGTTGGTATTCCGGTTCCGGTGCCAGATGCAGAAGTGAGTCCCGAACAAACCATTGCATCACAGAAGGAGCTATCAGCGATTCAAAGTCCTGTTCTCCAACAACAGAACGATGGTCAACAAGTGCAGATTGAGCAAGACCTTAAGATAGAAGATGAGGAACCACCGGATTTTGTGCCGGTTGAGAAACAACCTGTAGCTGTGAAAGCACCACAACCAGAATATCCTGAAATCGCAAGACGGGCTGGTGTGGAAGGAACGGTTTGGGTTAAAATCCTTGTCGATAAAGAAGGTAAAGCGAAGAAAGCAGTTGTGATGAAAAGCGACGCTGAGATTTTTAACGAACCTGCCATCAAAGCTGCCCTGCAATGGGTCTTTACACCAGCGATGATGAACAATGGACCAGTTGCTGTTTGGGCTGCCGTGCCATTCAGGTTCAAGCTCAATAGATAACGGTAATACGTGAATGCGCAAACGATTCTTCGGTTTGTAACGTATGTTACAGCAGGTCTTATTCTGGTTGTCGGGATATTCGTCCTTACCGGATATTCAATTCTGGGGCAAGTCCCGACAAATTTTCGAACCATCTTAGGTATTATGATGATACTTTACGGAACTTATCGCATCATAATGATAACGGTGAAGAAGCGCACGTAATATGATAAAGAGAAATAGATATATTTGGATTATCCTTGGATGGGCATTAGTATTAATGTCCATCCCCGGATGTCTAAAAGAGCGAACTGAGACACCGACCCAAGGAAAAATCATGATCGTTGTTGCAGAATCTGTTTTTCCATTGATCAAACAAGAAGAATTGAGATTCGAGGATCTTTATCCGGAGGCACATATCGATCTGGTTTCCTCAACAACACGTGAAGCTATAACGCGACTTTTCAACGATACCATCGAAGTTATTGTAACTTCTCGTGCATTAAATGCTGAAGAGCGTGAAGTTGTAAAAAAATATAATATAAAGGTAGAGGAATATAAAATAGCGATCGATGGCATAGCCATACTTGTGAATCGACAGAACCCAGTTGCACAGCTGCGTACAACTCAACTCGATAGTATATTCAAAGGAACTATCGATGAATGGTCTGGGGTCGGTGGAAAAAATACACCAATTGAAGTTTGTCTCCCTGATCCAAATTCAGGAAATTTTGAAGTTGTGGGATTAAAAGTGTTACATGGCGGGAAATACGCAGCACGAGCTAATGTAGCGAAAAATTCCGAAGATATGCTCCAATTTATTGCAGACCACACTAACGCAATAGGCATGGTTGGATTAAATTGGATTGGCACAAAAAAAGAGAGTGTAAAAGTTTTGGAATTAAACGATCCAAGCGCTCCTGATTCTTTGGGAATTCGGGATAAATATCTTGGTCCATTCCAAGCTCATGTGTATCGTGGCTATTATCCGATCACAAGAGATATTTATATGTATTCCCAGGCAGATATTTACAGCGTTGGCTCAGGATTTATTTCATTTATTACAAGCGCACCCGGTCAACAAATAGTTTTGAATAATGGACTTGTTCCAGCAACAATGCCTGTTCGTCTCGTTCAACTAACAAATAAGGATATTTAATCATGAAGAACCATACATCCCTATCGCTACTAATAATTCTTTTACTGGTTGGTTTTCCATTACGTTCTTATGCCGAAGATCCGATAGCAATCGGAAAAGCTGCGTTAGAGCGCGGTGATCTTCAAGCTGCTATTTCAGCGTTCAAGGAAGCTGTTCGGAAAGATAAAAAGAATCCTGAAGGATACCTGTTGTTAGGAACAGCTTACTTAAAATCTGATTCACTCGATCAAGCGCTTGGAGCCCTTGTTCAGGCACGCGAGCTGGCTCCTCAGAATCCGAATGTTTATGATTTGCTTGGTGATGTATATGCAAATCAAACGATTGCAATAGCTGCGATAGAACAATATAAAAAAGCCGTCGAGCTTGATAAAAAAAATAAAGTTATCTATTTCAAGTTGGCTGAAGTTAGCAGGAAAGCGCGGCAGTATGAAGAGGCGGCGAAAGCTTATATTAATGTGCTCTTAATAGACAGTACCAACATTATAGCAGTGCGGGAGTTAGCCCAACTTTACGTCCGAGCGAAACAGTATCAAAATGCGCTGCCACTTCTTCGAGACCTTGTCAAGTTACAGCCAGAAAGTCTTTCTTATCAAATAAATTATGTGAAAGTTCTTTACGAGACAAAATATTATAAAGAGCTAATTCCATACGCAGAAAATATATTGGCGAAAGATTCGACACAAATTGAGATTCAGAACATCCTCCGCGATGCGTATGTAAAGATAGGTGATTATGCAAATGCTGAAAAATTATTTTCAAAGGTTAATGCTGATACTTTGAGCGCCGAAGAACTGGTCAAGCGCGGCAAAGCTTTAAAGGTACTTGAAAAATATGATGAAGCAATTTCTTCTTACGAGATGGCGTATCGGAAAGATTCAACTTTATCCGACATATATTATGATCTTGCAACACTTTATAATAAGCGGGAAAAATATGCAAATGCTGTTGTGATGTTCGAGAAGAAGATTGCAGCCGATACAACCGCTAATTATCGATGGGCATGTTATTTTCAGGCGGCTCAATCATATTCTAACATGAAGGATTATAAAAAAGCAAAAGAATATATCCTGAAAAGCATTGAGATTAAATCGGAATATATCCCTGCATGGGATATGCTCGCTCTATACAATGGTGCACTTAGTTTAACAGCAGAACAGTGTACAGTCTATAAAAAAGTAATTGAGCTTATTTCGAAAGCAGATACTAACGGAAACGGAGGAGCAGGCAAGTATAAAAGTAGTTTGAATGCTGCCTATGTATCGTTGGGGTCTCAGGCAATGAATGATAAAAAATATCCGGAGGCAATTGAATATTTTAAGAAAGCTCTTCAAATAAATCCTAAAGATTGTGGGCTATTATTAGCAGTCGGTTCTCTTTCTCAACGAACCAAAAATGAAGATGAGGCACAAAAGTATTATTGTAAGGTTTTACAATCTTGCCCTAAGTCTGAACAGGCAAAAGCTGCCACAAATGCTCTAAAGGGTTTGGGCCTAGATTGTAAATAGTAGTTGGGGTTTGCCCAAAATAATATTCGACTTTTTCCTCTTTTTTTGTTAAATTAACAAAACTTTCCGAATCAGTTGAATCTTTCATTGGTTTTCAACTAATTTGTGGATTTTTATTATATTTTGAACAGCTAATTTTGCAGCAGTTATTATAAAATATTTTTTAAAGCGTAATATGGAACAAAACGAAAGGAATATTATCACGCTATGGAACTAACACTTATTCTTACTATTAGCATATTTGGTTTGCTCTCTGCCTGGCTTCTCGCTCGCTGGGTTCTTAAAAAAAGTGTCGGTAGTGAGGCGATGCAAAAGATATCTAACGCCATTAAGGAAGGAGCCGAAGCATTCCTTCGGAGACAGAACCGCACCATTCTATTGCTTGCGATTCTCGTGGCTGCTCTATTATTCGTTGGTTATGGATTTATTCGGAGTCATCGCAATTTTGATCCGGTTAACAGTTCGCTTGAGTTGGCTTCATGGATAACATTGTCGTTTGTCTTAGGAGCTCTTTGCTCGGTATTTGCCGGTTATGTTGGGATGTGGGTTTCCATCCGGAGTAACATTCGGACAGCTACCGCGGCATTGACAAGTTTGAACGATGCACTGAGGATCGCACTGCGAGGTGGAGCAGTATCCGGTTTATTGGTTGTCGCAATGAGTCTTTTAGGTGTCGGCGGTCTTTATGCTCTCGTTAGTAATTTTTCTGATGTTGAGCCGGCAAAGATTCCTCTTCTGATTGTTGGATATGGTTTCGGTGCAAGTTTCGTCGCCTTGTTTGCACAGCTTGGCGGAGGAATTTATACTAAGGCAGCCGATGTTGGTGCAGATCTTGTCGGTAAAGTTGAAGCCGGAATTCCCGAAGACGACCCACGGAACCCCGCAGTCATTGCAGATCTTGTTGGAGATAACGTTGGCGATTGTGCAGGTCGTGGCGCTGATTTGTTTGAATCGACTGCCGCGGAGAATATTGGTGCGATGATCTTAGGCGCATCCCTCGCTGTTGCAGCGGAGAAAATGAACTTGGCTTTCTCTGCCGGTGTGGTCGGAGTTATGATGTTCCCACTGGTTGCTCGTGCATTTGGAATTATCGCTTCTATCGTTGGGATCCTAAGTGTGAAAATGGATAAAGAAGAAAAGATGGATCCGATGCAGGCACTCAATCGCGGTTACTACTTCGCGGTGGTACTTGCTATGATTGGTTTTGGAATAGCGACTTACTGGTTATTGAATCCTCCTAATGCTCCAGATGCATGGTGGCACTTCTTCATATGCGGTATTATTGGTGTGTTAACATCAGTTGCTTTTGTGTATATCACGCAATACTATACTGAATATAAATATGCACCCGTGCAACGGATTGCAGAAGCATCCAAAACCGGTCCGGCTACCAACATTATCGCAGGTGTCGGTGTAGCATTTGAGTGTACATGGATGCCGACTTTGGTAATGGGTGCTGCTCTTCTTGCGTCGTATTACATCGGCAAAGCGGCATTTCCACCAGATTTCCACGTCAACGCGGGTCTCTTTGGAACCGCCGTAGCAACTATGGGCATGCTTGCCACAGCAGCATACATTTTAGCGATGGATACTTTTGGTCCAATCACCGATAATGCTGGCGGGATCGTTGAGATGTCGCAGCAGCCGGAAGAGGTACGAAAGAAAACCGACCGCCTCGATTCAGTTGGTAACACAACCAAGGCATTGACGAAAGGATATGCTGTTGGCTCGGCTGCCTTAGCTGCATTTCTTTTATTCCAAGCTTACATGGATGAGGTTGCTCAATATGCAGGCAAAGCGATGGAGTCGGTAAACTTAGCTAACCCGGTAGTTTTTGTCGGCGGCTTGATTGGCGCGGCACTTGTGTTTTTATTTTCTGCAATGGCGATTCGTGCGGTTGGGAGTGCAGCGCAATCGATAATCGAAGAAGTGCGCCGCCAGTATGCAAAACTGCCGAGGATCAACGATATAATTCAATTTACTTCCGATTTCAAACCTGATTACAGCTCATGTGTTGATATCGTAACAAAAGCAGCTTTGCGTAAAATGGTTGCCCCAGGTTTGCTTGTTGTTCTCACACCGATAGCCGTAGGATTAATCTTCAAAATATTCATCACTCCCGAAAATCCCTTAATCGCTGCTGAAGCGGTTGCCGGTCTTTTGATGGTTGGAACCATTGTAGGTATTCTCACAGCTTTGTTCTTGAACAACGGCGGCGGCGCATGGGATAACGCAAAGAAATATATTGAGTCGGGCGCTCATGGTGGAAAATATATTACTCTAAAAGATGGAAGCCGAGCAAAGAATCCAACGCATAGCGCTGCAGTGGTTGGTGACACGGTTGGTGATCCTTTCAAAGATACAGCAGGACCTTCTCTCCATGTGCTGATAAAATTGTTGTCAACGATAACATTGGTATTGGCACCGTTGTTTCTTTGAGATCGGTGTCATGGTCCCACCATGACACAAACATGGAAAGCGTGAGACATAATATAATATCGAACACTACGAGGGCTTTCACAAATGTGGAAGCCCTTGTTATTTGAATGTCCTTCCTTCATTGTGTATATTGTTTCAGTTTATAGCCGAGAATTCCAATTTCTATCTATATGAATACGTTGAAGAAATCGGATTCTAACACGATATTCCCAAAATGATAAAAGGAGATTTCCCATGATACACTTCAAAGAATCAATGTTGAAACTTATAACCGAAACATCGTCCAATTTACCGCCCGATGTCCGCCGAACTATTGCTCAGGCAATCGAATCCGAGACACCAAAAACTCAGGCAATGCTTGCTCTTCAAACAATCGCAATCAATATAGATATGGCATGTGATAAAACCGCTCCAATCTGCCAGGATACCGGTATGCCAACGTTTGAAATCAAGACGCCTGCAGGTATAAATCAAATCGCAATGCGAAAAGAAATCGACGAGGCACTTGCCGAAGCAACGAAGCAAGGCAAGCTGAGGC
>Ga0315292_10000244_pt1 | contig 23503 bp, 12 predicted proteins | sample YL17G13_0_MG_FD_204029 | JGI IMG/M metagenome (GOLD analysis project Ga0315292, IMG submission 204029) | Sediment microbial communities from Yellowstone Lake, YNP, Wyoming, USA - YL17G13_0 | ecosystem: Environmental > Aquatic > Freshwater > Lake > Sediment | place: USA: Wyoming | collected... | reverse complement strand
AATGGCGTGCCAACAGACGACGTGCGAGTAGTGGCCATAATCCCGCACGTCGGCTCCCCAGAGTGTGCGCGGCTTACACATTGCGAGTGCGGCTATCGAATTTCGAGTGCGGTTTTCGCAAGCCGGCTGCCCGGCTGAGGTATGAGCGCGTGGAATCCCAGCGCCTCACACCCCTGCGCGGGGCGGTCAATGCGGGGTGTGCGGATTGGTCTCACTGGTGGGGTTGACCCGCGATTCGCACTCGGGGCAGATGCCGTGGCTGAACTCCGCCTCCCAGTGGTCGCGGACGTACACCTCGATCTGCTCCCAGTAGCCGCCGTCGTTGCGGACCTTCTTGCACCAGGCGCAGATCGGCAGCAGCCCGCGCAGCGTCTGCGCGTCAGCCAGGGCAAGGGTCACGCGCTCCTGGAGTTCCGCTTCGCGGCGCCGATGCCGGCGCAGCCGCCACCCGAGGCCTCCGCCGAGCGCGCCCGCGCCACCCAGCGCGAGCAGCACGCCGAACCACGCGGTCTGGTAGAAGTGCGGCCGGATGGTGATCTCGAAGGGCGCAGAAGGCTCGCTCCACGTCGTGCCATCGACCGACACCGCGGCCTGGAAGCGGTAGCGACGGTGGGCCAGGTTGGGAAAGGGCGCCTCGCGGTCGGTCCCCGCGTCCACCCACTCACCCGAGAGCCCGTCCATTCGCCAGCGGAACCGGATCCGGTCGGCATCCCGCAACGTCACCGCCGTATAGCGGAGCGTGATGAGGCTCGGCCCCGGGGGAAGTGACAGCGGCTGGCCCGTGTCGCGCTCGACGCCGTTCGCCGTCACTTTCTCCAGCCGAACAGCCGGCGCGATTGTCGGCGCCGGGATGTTCGACGGATCGATGACGACAAGTCCCTTGTAGCTCGGCAGCCAGAGCCGGCCCTGCCCGTCAACGGCGCCCGAGGGCGACTGGCCTCCTGCGAACGTCGTGCTTCGGAGTCCGTCCGAGGCGCCATAGCCCACCGACGTCACCCTGGCGATTCGGCCTTCCGCAAAATCGTCGAGCTCGCGCCTTGACACGCGGAAGAACCCCCGGTTGCACGTCATCCAGAGGTTGCCGGCACGGTCCTCGACGATGGTCTGCGCGATGCCGTCCCAGAGCCCGTCCGCGGCACTGATGGCGACGAACCTGCCGTCACGCAGACGCGTGATGCCGCCGCTGCCCGATCCGATCCAGAGGCTCCCGCGGTCGTCTTCGTGAAACGCCAGGATCTTGCTGGAGCCGAGACCATCCTTGAGCGTGAAGACGGTGAACGCGCCGTCCCTGAACCGGACCAGTCCCTGGCCGGAAGTCCCGAGCCAGAGTGTCCCGGCGCGATCCTGGAACATCGCGAGGATTCCGTCGAGCGGCACCCCGGGGGCCGTCACCGCGACGAAGCCGTTTCCGTCGAACCGCGCGAGGCCCGTCATCGTCGCGGCCCAGATCGTCCCGGCGCGATCCTGATAGATGGCGCGGACGTCCGTGCCCGGCAACCCCTGCGCGACGCCAAACGTCGTGATGCGTGTGTTGCGCAGCCGGGCGAGGCCGGAGGTGTACGTCCCGATCCAGAGCGCGCCGTCCCGATCCTCGCACAGAGACGATGTCTCGTCGCTCGGCAGGCCGTCCTTCGCCCGATACGTCGTCACCGTGCTGCCCTTGATCCGGTTCACGCCGCCGCCGGCGGTCGCCACCCATGTCGCGCCGTCGCGCGCGTGGAGCACGGCGCGGGTGTTGTCGCTCGACAGCCCCTCAGGGGCGCCGAAGACGAGGAACCGCCTGTCACGCAGCCGGTTCAGTCCGCCCACCCAGGTGCCGATCCAGACGCTGCCCTCACCATCGGCGAGGAGCGACCAGACCTGGTCTGCCGCCAGGCCGCCGGCCGACGACAGGCACGAGAAGCGTCCACCCGTCATGCGGCAGACGCCCGCGCCCCACGTCCCGATCCAGAGCGTGCCATGCGCGTCGAGCGCGAGGGCCGAGAGCTGGTTGGTGGGAAGACCGTCGGCCACGGTGTAGGTCCTGACCGTGCCGTCGCGCACGCGAGCCAGTCCGCCGCCGGCCGTTGCCGCCCAGACCCCGCCCGCAGGATCCGGGAATACGGCGCGAACTTCGGCACTGGGGAACCCGTTCCCTGGGTGACGCGTCTCGAACCGGCCGCCGCCGTACGACACCAGTCCCCCGCCGGTCGTGCCGATCCACAGGGTGCGGTCGCGATCGAAGGCGACCGAGCGAAGCCGGTCGGTGGGCAGCCCGTCGGCCTTCTTGAACACCCGGGTGGCGCCCTTCTCCCAGCGGACCAGGCCGTTGTTGGTGGCGGCCCAGACGGCTCCGTCCGTTGCCTGGGCGAAGGACCAGACCGTTGTTCCCGCGGTCACGGCTTCGCCAAACGCGATCCGGAAGTGGCCGTCCCTGTAGACGACGGCCGCACCCGAGCGGCCGATCCAGAGGTTGCCCTCCGCGTCCTGCATCAGGGCGAGCACCGACCCCGATCCGAGTTCCGGATAGGTGCGGCCGTCGAACACGGTGAAGCTGAGGCCGTCAAAACGGGCGAGTCCATCGAGCGTCCCCACCCAGAGGTAGCCGTCGCGCGTCCTGACCATCGCCTGGACGGTGCTCTGCGGCAGGCCCTGTGGGGTCTCCCAGCGATCGTTCTGGTATTGCGTCAGCGCGCGCGCAGGATCGACGGCCTCTGCGGGCCGCGCACCGGCGGCGAGCACGACACAGAGCATCGCGACCGGGAGCGCGGCGGCACGCCTGCGCGACGGTGGGGTGCGCCTCACAGGTTGAACACCAGGAAGGCGCCTGACAGCTCGGCGTTGGTGGCGGGCTTCGTCATCGCCGGGTAGTGGCCGAAGGCCTCGACGAAGCGAGGATTGGCGACAAAGCACGCGGCGCGCCAGCCCGGGAATCGCGCCATGGCGCGGCCCATGCCGGCGTAGAGGTCGAGCAGGTGATGCTCGCCCTGCTCTGCGCCGATGCGAACGCCGTAGGGCGGATTGAAACAGAAGACGCCCGGCTTCATGTCGGCGGCGGCCGGGAGCATCTCGACGATGTACTCGGGCGTCAGACTGCGGATGTCCTTCTGCCCGATGACGATCGAGTCCTCGTACCGCTTCCCGGTCAGCGCCGCCGCCCGCAGGTTGCCCACCATCGTGCCGATCCGCTCCTCGTCCAGATCGAGCGCGAGGATCTTCGGCACCGTGCCGGGGAACAGGTCCCGCGTGGATTCGGGCAGAGCGTCGAACGCCTCGAAGTGCCTGAACGGCAGATCGCGCGGATCGCGGATCGCCGCGCCGACAGCCAGGCCGGCGGCTTCGATGGGAATCGTGGCGCTGCCGGCCATCGGATCGACGAGCGGTTCGGTGCGCGCGTCCCAGCGCGACAGCATGATCAGTTGCGCCGCCAGCGTCTCGCGCAGCGGCGCCGGGCCGGCCGTGACGCGCGCGCCCCGACGATGACGCGCGCCCAGGCCGAGATCGATGCCGACCACGGTGCGGCGGTGATCCGGCGTCCCGGCGCGCCGGGCGACAAACACCACGTCCGGCTCGTCGGGCTCGATGTCCGCCGTGACGCCGCGCTCGGCCAGGGCCTCCACGACCGCGTTCTTCACCACGCCGCGCAACTGGAGTGGGCCCGCCTCGAAGTCGCGCACCGACCCGAGCTCGACCGAGAACAGCAGGTGTTTCTTCTTCGCTGGCAGCCGCCTGTCGGCCTGCAAGGACGGCAGGAGTTCGTCGTAGAGCGGCTCGAGCCGGATGGCCTCACTGGAAAACAGGTCCCACGTGATCCGCGACGAGGTCCGGTGATGACAGGCGGCGACCCAGGCGATTCGCGGATCGAAGGGATAGAGGAGCGCCGTCTCGCCTTCGCGCCGTGGCTTGGGCACGCGGACCTCGAAGTCCGATCGCATGACGAGGCGCTTCAGTTCGCCCTCCATCACGCGGTTGGCCCCGCCGGACCCGGTCAGCCGAAGCTCGTCGCACCGCACGGGGGAAGTATACCGGGGCTCGGGATTCGGGATTCGGGATTCGGCCGCCTTCGCCGGGACTGAGGCGCGGCGGAAGACGTGCGTCCCTGGTCCGATCGCAGATACTGCACGCTGAGGCCCTTCTGCGGCTGGCAGTTTCTGCATCACGGTCCGCGAAGACTCCCCGCCAATCACCGAATGTCGCGATGGCACGTCGCGTGCTCCTGGAGTGCCCGGCCTGCAGGCCCACGCCGGGCCGCGCAGCGTCCGCGAAAGGAGCAGGGCATGTCGACAGGCACCGGAGCGGCGGTCCTCACGGGGAACGAGATACGAGGCGTCTACAAGTACTGCGATGACTGGTGCGACTACTGCCACGTCACCGCGCGATGCACCTCGCATCGGGTCAGGCGGAAATGGGAGGCGCGGCAGGGCACCGACGGCCCCACGGACAGGAAGGGCCTGATCGCCTTCACACGCGAGGTGGCGGCGGCGGAGGGCGAGACCACGCCCGGGCTCGATGCGCTAATCGCCGGGGATCCCGCGGGCGAGTACCAGCCCGCTCCCGCCGATGAGGACCTCGTCCGCACGGCGAACCAGTACGCCGTCGGGGCCGCGTTCCTCCTGCAACGGACCGGCTGGACGCCGCCACCGTCAGGCAAGCTGGGTCGGCCGCCGAGCCCGAAAGACGTGCTCGCCTGGTACCACATGTTTCTCGCCATTCGCGCGAGCCGCGCGCTGGTGGCCGCGGCGAGGGCCGACCGGGGGATTCCCGGTGAACGGGAGGACGCGGAAGGGTCCGCGAAGATTGCGCTCGTCAGCATCGACCGGTCGCGGTCCGCGCTGGCACGCCTGGCCGGCGGATCGCACGGCAGGATCTGCCGCCATCTGACCGGGATGCTCGAGACGCTCGCCGCCGGGCTCGAGGCGCGCATTCCCGGCGCCCGCTCGTTCGTGCGCGTCGGTCTGGACGCGCCGGTGGTGTGAAGGCGGGCGCGGTGGCTGTGGCCGTCGGCGCGTCGGCCCGTCACACCGGCTCGCCGTCGGGCCGCTCGCCCGGCTCCCCGCGTTCGCGCGCGAGGAGCGCGACGAGTGCGGCGTGGCGGTACATGTCGGAGAAGGTCGGGTAGTTGTAGAGCGTCTCGGCGATGTGCGCGGCGTCGGCCCCGGCATCCAGGAACGCCTGCCCGGTGTGGATGAGCTCGCTCGCCGTGTGGCCGATGATGTGCACGCCGAGCAGGGTGAGCGTGTCGCGCGCGAAGAGCAGCTTCACCACCCCGCCCGGCGCGCCGACGATCTGCCCTTTCGGGTTCATCTCGTAGTGCCCGCGCCCCACGACGTAGGGAATCCCCTTCTCCTTCAGCATCTCCTCCGTGTCGCCGACGTAACTCACCTCGGGAATCGCGTAGATCGCAAACGGCAGGCGTTCGGTCCGCAGCTTCGGCCCCGGAATGGCGTAGGCGTTCCGAATCGCCTGCCGCCCCTGCTCCATCGAGGTGCTGGCCAGGGCCGGGTAGCCGATGACGTCGCCCACCGCATAGATGTGCGGATGCACGGTCTGGAACTGGTCGTTCACCGTCAGCAGCCCGCGCGCGTCGGGCACGATGCCGAGCGCCTCCAGGCCGAGGCCGCGCGTGTTGCCGTCGCGGCCGACGCAGTACAGCAGGACGTCTGCTTCGAGCACGTTGCCCTGGCGCGTCGTCACCCGCACCATCGGTGGGGCGCCCTCGATCCGCTCAACCCGCGCATAGTGATCGCTTGCGACGAAGACGACGCCGAGCCGGCCGAGCTCCCGGCGCAGGAGGCCGGCGATCTCGCGATCGACGAACGGCAGCAGGTCGGCGCGGGTGTCGACCAGCGTCACCGCGAGCCCGAGCGCGGCGAAGATCGACGCGTACTCGAGGCCGATGACGCCGGCGCCAAGCACGACCATCGATCGTGGCATGCGCGGCAGGCGCAGCACCGTCGTGCTGTCGAACACGGTGTCGTCGTCGAACGAGATGTCGGAGGGCCGGTTGGGCGCCGACCCGGTCGCGATCACGATGACCTCGCCCTTGAGCTGCAGCCGGACCTGGTCGTCGACGCCGTGGACCGCCACCGTGTGCGCGTCGAGGAACCGCCCCTCGCCCCGGAAGACCTCGATCGCGTAGCGGTTCAGCGAGCGGTTGATGAGTTCCAGTTCCCGCTGGACCACGCGCTGCTCGCGGTACATCAGTTCGGGGATGGTGATGGTGTCGGCGATCTCGACCTTGATCCCATCGAGCTTGTTGTGCCGCAGGCCGTGGACGAACGTGGCGCTCTCGCGCAGCGTCTTGCTCGGGATGGTGCCCCAGTTGACCCGCATCCCGCCGACGACGTTCTCGCGCTCGACCAGCGCGACGCGTTTGCCGGCGCGGGCGGCCTGGATGGCGGCGCGCTCGCCGCCGGGACCGCCGCCGATGACGACGACATCGAAGCTGATCACCGGTGCTCCCTTATCTGATGAACAGCCAGTACAATTACCAGATGCGCGGCTCTTCTGGAAAGAAGCCCGCGATTCTGAGCCGACGGGAGCCGGCCGCGGGTGGCCGATGTGCTTTCCATTCCGCCCGCCCTTCGACAGGCTCAGGGCGCCCTGAGCCCAGCCGAAGGGCGCGGGCAGCTCGAGCAGTGACACGCGTGGAAGCTGGCTTTCCTGCCCTGAGCGCAGTCGACGGGAGCCAGCTTCAGAGAGGAGCCGGCTGAAGCCGGCTCCCACGACGGTCACGGCGGTCACGGCGCGGACAGAAGGACCCGCGGCCGCGTCGTGCGCGCGTCGTGCGCGATCCCGAATCGTGTTCCATCGGCTAGACTGTGGCGATGAATATCGATCTGCCGGCCGGCGTGACGCTCGACGAGGGACGGGGCGGACTCTCCCGCCTGACCGTCGCCACCGATCTGTGCACCGCGGAGCTGTACCTGCACGGCGCGCACCTGTGCCGCTGGCAGCCGCGCGGGCAGGCGCAGCCGGTGCTGTGGATGAGCGAGGCGAGCCGGTTCGAGACAGGCGCCCCGATCCGCGGCGGCGTGCCCATCTGTTTCCCGTGGTTCGGCCCGAAGGCCGGCGACCCGTCGGCACCGGCCCACGGCGTCGCGCGCATCCGTGCGTGGTCGCTCGACCGTGCCGACGTCGGGCCGGACGGCGCGGCGGTTATTGGGCTGTCGCTGGCGTCAAACGCCTCGGCGCGCGCGCCGGACGCGCCGGCCTTCGCCCTCGCCTTTGAGGTCCGTCTGGGCGACGCGCTGTCGATGGCGCTGACGGTGATGAACACCGCACAGGCACCGCTCCCGTTCGAAGAGGCGCTGCACAGCTACTTCGCGGTCGGCGACGTCCGGCGGGTGGGAGTCAGCGGGCTGGCCGGCGCCACCTTCATCGACAAGACCGACGCGATGACGCGCAAGACGCAGGATAGCGCCGCCATCACCATCGGCGCCGAAACGGACCGGCTCTATCTGGACACGCTCGCCACCGTGACGCTCACCGATCCTGGATTCGGCCGCCGCATCACGGTCGCCAAGACCGGGTCGCTCGCCAGCGTGGTGTGGAACCCGTGGATCGCCAAGAGCCGCGCGATGCCGGACTTCGGAGACGACGAATGGCCCGGCATGATCTGCATCGAAACGGCGAACGCGGCCGACCACGCGATCACGCTGCCGCCGGGCGCCACCCACACGATGACCGCCGCCATCGCGGTCGCCAGCCTCGCCTGACGCGGCCCGTCGTCGCTCCCGGTCCCTCCCCCGACCCTCCCTACCGCCGGCGAATGTCGGTCAGCGCGTTCAGGGATGTGCGGCGGCTCTCGGTCGCGTCCAGGACCGCCATCGCGTCAGCCGCATGAAGGAGCGCGTCGAAGGTCACGCGGCTCAGGCCCGTGATGTCCGAGAGGCTGCGCTGCTGCTCGGAGAACTTCCCGATGCTGAAGCGTCCCTCCCAGCCGTACTCCTCGATGGCCGCGGTCTGGTCGAGCACGAAGCCGTACGCGCGCAGCGACGGTTGGCCGCCGACGTCCTCGACAACCACGATCACCTTCCAGAACTGCACGGGCACGGTGACCTCGATGCCCGATCCGAAATCCCTCGGGGGATCGTCGTCGGCCAGGACTGGCCCCGCGAGAACGATCAGCCTGTTCGCGACGGAGGCGGCCTGCTTCGCGAGGTGATTCTCGAGTTCGCCCCAGAGCCCCTTGTAGGCGCCGACGTCCCGGTTGAAGCCCTCGTGCTGGGGCGTGCAGTTGGTCCAGTGGAAACTGTCGGAGTTGCCGAACTCCTCCTCCTGGGCCGTCGTTCCCCAGGCGACGTCGTCTCGACGCACGAGGTGACCCCGGTCGAACTTCGCGGCGGGGTCGTAGCACTCGAGGTCTTCGATCTGGCACGCGGCGGGAATGCGCGGGTCGGCCCTCCAGCTGTCTTCCCCGAGCTGGGCGCGCGTCTTGCGGCGCTTCTTGGCGTCGTAGTCCACGTTCGACGCGGTCCACATCGCGAGCCGCCTCGCCTTGTGCATCACGAGCGAGTAGTGGTGGTAGTCGAGCACCTTCGCCTTCCTCCCGCTCTTCAGCACCTCGCGAAGGGGCGCAGCCGGCGCCGGCACGGTGAAGCCGGCCAGGAACGCCGGATCGTAGCCCTCCCTGTTGTTGTAGTCGGCGTCGAACCGGATCTTCTTCTTGGCCACCGTCACCGGCGGTGGCGCCGCGCCGGCCCGGTCGCCGGCCTGAATCGCGATCGGCTGAATCGCGTCCCCGCCCCCGCCCAGGTAGAAGTGGCCCGGGCCGTTCACGACGATGTTCACGGGGACGGACGACTCGGCGGCGCGCGTCAGATCCAGCGGGCGGGCCTCGGCGGTCTTGTCGAACGCCCCGACGGGGTCGGTGGCCGTCGAGAGCAGCGCCTTGAGCGCGGCCTGCCCGGCCGGCGTCGGCATCTTCGTCTCCTGCAGGAACGCGCACACGCGGCTCACGCGCACGCCTTCGTTGGCGACCCAGTCGATGGCGCTGTCGGGCATATCCGCCGTCCAGCGCGTCCGCCGTTTCGTCATGATGGCGCCGTGCTCCAGCCGCGGGACGCTGCTGTGGTGCACGGCCACCAGTTCCCAGTCGTAGTTGAACGCCGGAGAGCCGGACGAGCCCGGCAGCGTGTCCGTGGTGTAGCTCAGGAAGGCGTCGTCTTGTTTTGGATCCGCGACCACCTTGTTCTGACGCACGGCCCAGTGTTTGTGACCGCCCTCCGGGTGCTGGATGATGCTGACCGGCTGCCCCACGAGGATCTTCCCCTGGGTCGGAATCAGCCGCACCAGACCGTAGCTGCCGAGCGAGCCCGTGCCGGCGACCGGCGCGGGCCTCGCCGCGACCAGGGCGATATCCAGCGCTTCATCGGACAAGAAGAACGCCTCGGGGTCGAGTTCGAACACGACGCCGGCGTCGAGGAGCCCGTTGTCGCCGCGCTCGTAGCCGAACTGCACGCCGCAGCCCTTCGCGTCATCGGCGTGCTCGAAGACATGCCAGTTCGTCATCACGAGCCCGGGCGCGACCTGGAAGGCGGTGGCGAAGCCTTCACCGATCCGCGTCCTGCTCAGCAGCTCCACGACACGGGCCACCGGATGGCCTGCCTGCCGGGCGGCCATCGTCGACGGCATATCGTCGAGGTCGAGCGTGTCGCCGATGACGCGCTCGAGCCCGACCCCGCCGAAGCGCACGGCGCGCTTGAGGGACTCGCGCAGCCGGAACGCTTCGGCGCGCGGGGCGGAAGAGGCTTCCAGCGGCCCGCCGCGCGCCAGCCGCTCGGCGGCGTCGATGCGGTCGTCGGCCCTGGCCTGCCAGCGTTCACCGGCCGCCTTCCAGACCTCGAGTTTCCGGTCGCCCAGATGCCCTGGCTTCATCGGATCCTCCTCTGGCTTCCCGTCTGACGAGTGTCCGGGCGGCGCAAAGTGACGCTGCCATCCATGGCGTCGTGGCAGCGCGTCCTGCGCCGCTGCACTGAGCGGGGACTGGAGACGGTTTCATCACCTGCGTGAAGCGGCTGATTCTGGCCGCAGCAACGGGTGAGGACACCGGCGGTAGCGCTACGCTAGGCGCGCGGCGGGCCGGCGTCAAGGGGTGAGGAGGCGATCACGGGAAAAAAGTCCGCACGTGCCTGTGGCGTCCGCAGGCGTCGCATCGTCACGCGCGGGCGAGCGGGCTCCAGCTTTCGGGTTTCCCAGGTACGGCCGCCAGGAAATATAGTGGGTACTACCTATGCCCTATCTCGCGTTCGACATGGAAATCGCGACGCCCGTGGCAGACGACGCCGACTTGCTCGCGAGCAAACCCGGCATCGCCTGCGCCGCGTTCATCCGGGAGGGCGACACCCGGCCGCTCGTCATCTTCGATCCCGCGAAATCGCCCGACCTGTTCGTGCCGGCGACCAAGGCGCTCACGCACGCGGGCGCCACGCGCATCCTCGAAGAACTCATCGCGGCCGACGACCGCGGCGACACCATCGTCACGTGGAACGGCGCGGGGTTCGACTTCCGCCTGCTTGCCGACGAAACCGGCCGCCACACGGACTGCGCCAACCTCGCCCGCCACAGCGTCGACATGATGTTCCAGATCCTGTGCGACAAAGGGCACCCGCTGGCCCTCGACACCGCCCTGAGCGGCATGGGGCTGCCCAGCAAGATCCACACGGTGACGCTGGCCGACGGCCGAGTCGTCGAAGTCGACGGCCGGCAGGCGCCGAACCTGTGGCAGGCAGGCGAACACGAAGCCGTGATGATCTACTGCGGCGGTGACGTGGCCGGCACGCTGGCCCTGGCCCTCGCCTGCCGGGAGAAGCGCCGGCTGACCTGGATCAGCCGAAAGGGCCGCCCGAACCACATGGCCATCAACAAGCGATGGCTGACGGTCGAGGAGTGCCTGGCGCTTCCGAAGCCGGACACCAGCTGGATGAAAGACCCCCTGCGGCCCGAGGACGTCCTGGCGTGGATGGCGCCGCCGCCGCCCGTGGCAGAATGATGCCCATGCCAGACGATGGACGCCGGGCGCCGGTGGAGTTTCTGACCCTCGATCGCCTGCTCGCCGCCGCCAACACCGGGCAACTGCCGCTGGACGCGCTGATCAGTCACGCGGAACGGCTGACCGCGGCCGGTCGCGCGCCGGATGCGGTGCGGCTCTACGAAGCCTGGCTCACGCACAACGAGTCCCCCGCCCGCTACGTGGCGCTGTTCAACTGGGGCGTCCTGCTCTCCGAACAGGGCCTCCTCGACGCCGCCGAGGCCGCCTACCAGCAGGCCTTCACCCTGAATCCCCGGCTGCACCAGGCGAAGATCAACGCCGGGCTGGTGCAGGAGCGGAAGCGCAACGACGCGGCGGCCGTGCAGCTCTGGCTGGAGGTGGCCGGCGCCGGCCTGGGCGGCCAGGCGGACGCGGTGCCCTTCGCCACCATCGCGCTGAACCACGTCGGGCGCCTGCAGGAATCCAAGCGGCAGTACGCCGCGGCCGAGTCGGCGCTGGCCGGCAGCCTGCGGCTCAATCCGCAGCAGCCCGACGCGATCCAGCACTGGGTCCACCTGCGGCAGAAGCAGTGCACGTGGCCAATCTACGCGCCCCCACCCGGCCTGAGCGTCAACGCGCTCATGGGCGCCACCTCGCCGCTCGCCATGCTGGCGATGGTCGACGACCCGGCGATGCAGTGGCTCGCCGCGCTCTCGTTCGTCCGCCGGAAGTACGCGCTGGCCGACGCGCTGCGGCCGGCGCCACGCGCCGGCGAGCGCGATCGCATTCGCATCGGGTACCTGTCGGGCGATCTCTGCACGCACGCGGTCGGCCTGCTCCTCACCGAGCTGGTCGAGGCGCACGACCGCAGCCGGTTCCAGGCGCTGGCGTTCGACTTCAGCCCCGAGGACGGCACCGCGCACCAGGCCCGCCTGCGCCGCGCCTTCGACGAGGTGATCGACATCCGCTCGCTCGACGATCGCACGGCGGCAGAGCTCATCCGCGCCCGCGAGATCGACGTGCTCATCGACCTGCACGGCCTCAGCTCCGGCGCGCGGCCGGGGATCCTGGCCCTGCGCCCGGCCCCGCGCATCGGGACCTACCTCGGGTTCATCGGCACGACGACGCTGCCCTGGGTGGATTTCGTCGTGAGCGACACGTACACCGTGCCCGCGGCGCTGACGGCCTACTACAGCGAGCAGCCGCTCTACATCGACGGATCGATGATCCCGCTGCACCACGACCCGGTCCCCACCGGCCGGCTGAACCGCGCCGACCTCGGGCTGCGAGACGACGCCGTGGTGCTGGCGTGCTTCAACAACGTGTACAAGATCACGCCGGAGATGTTCGCGTGCTGGATGCGCATCCTGCGCCGCCGCGACCACGCCGTCCTCTGGCTGCTCGACGACAACGCGTGGGCCACCGGGGCCCTGCGCGCGCACGCGGCCCAGGCGGGGGTCAATCCTGCGCAGATCGTGTTCGCCGCGCGATCGGCGCACGCAGAGTACCGCGAGCGGCTCACCCTGGCGGATCTCTATCTCGACACGTTCCCCTACAACGCGGGCTCGACGGCGCGTGACGTGCTCGATGCCAGCCTGCCGATGGTGACGCTGAGCGGGACGACCGCGGTCTCGCGCATGGCCGGCGGGATGCTGCACGCCGCGGGGCTGGACGAACTCATCACCACGAGCGCATCAGGATACGAGAACCTGGTGGTGCAGCTGGCGGCCCAGCCCGAGAAGCTTCGCGCGCTGCGGCTGGCGATCACCCAGCGGGCGCCGTCGTGGCAGTCGGCGCCGGCACGGCTCGTCCGCAGCCTCGAAGCGCAGTTGATCGCTACAACCCGAGCGCGGTGAGCTGCTCCGGGGTGAGCGCGGCCAGCTGATCGGTGGTGAGCGCGCCGACCTGGGCCGGCGTGAGGGCGGACAGCTGGTCGGTCGTCATCGCCGCGATCTGCGACGGGCGCATCGCCGCCACGACCTCGAGCGTGATGGCCGGGAGCTGTTCCGCCGAGAACGCCGGCATCATGGCGTCGCCAAGCGCCAGCATCTGGCTCGAGCCGAGGGCGCCGATGCCCTCCGGGACGAGCGCCGCCACCTGGCCGCTGCTGAGCGCCGCGATCTGGTCAGTCGTCAGCGCCGGCGCCTGCTCCGCCGTCAATCCCGCGACCTGGGCCGTCGAGAGCGACGCCACCTGGTCCGTCGTCAAAGCCGCCACCGACGCGGTGGCCAGCGCGCCGATCTGCCCGGCGCTGAAGGCGTCCAGCTGCGTCTCGCTCAACGCGGCCGCCTGGCCGGCCACCAGCGCCGCGATCTGCCCGGTGCCGAACGCGGTCAACTGGTCGGTCGACAGCGCCTGGACGTCGCCGGTTTCGATCGCGGCCACCTGACCGGCGGTGAGCGCCACGACCTGCGCCGTGGTGAACGCCGCGATCTGGTCGCTCGACAACGCCACGATGGCATCCGTGTCGAGCGCCTGCACCTGGTCGGTCGTGAACGCCGCCACCTGCGCCGTCGACAGGCTGACGAGCTGGCCGGTCGACAGCGCGTCGACCTGCGCGGTGGTGAAGGCCGCCACCTGGTCCGTCGAGAACGCGTCGAGCTGGTCGGTCGTGATCGCCTGCACCTGGTCCGTCGAGAGCGCCTGCACCTGGTCCGCGCCGAGCGCGCCAAGCTGCGACGCGTCGAGCACGACCAGGTCGGCGGTGGTGAGGCTTGCCACCTGCTCGGCGGTGAGGGCCGCCACCTGGCCTGTGCCCAGCGCCGCGGTCTGGCCGGTGGTCAGGGCCGCGATCTGGTCCGTGGTCAGCGTGGCGATCGACGCCGTCGGCAGGCTCGCGAGGCCGGCGGTCGGGATCGCGGCCAGTTGCGCCGTCGACAGGGCGGTCAGCTGGGCCGTGGGCAGCGCGTTCCACTGCGCCGTCGAGAGGCCGGTGATCTGCGTGTCGGCCAGCGCCTGCACCTGGGCGTCGGTCAGCGCGGCGAGCTGATCCGACGTCATCGCGTTGAGCTGGTCGGTGGTGATGGCGGGGACCTGGCTCGTCGTCAGGACGCCCACCTGGTCCCCGGTCAGCGCGGCGAACGCGCCGGTGGCGAGGGCCTGGACCTGCGCCGATGTCAGCGCCACGATCTGGTCCGTGCTGAGCGCATCGACCTGCGTCGAGGTCAGACCCGCGATGTCGGCCGTCTCGAGATCCGGGATCTCGTCGACCCCGATCTCGGTGACCTGCGACGGCAGGATGATGGCGTACTGATCCGCCGTGAACGCACGCAACTGGTCGCTGGTCAGCGCCGCGAACTGGTCGGCGGTCAGCGCCTGGACGCTGGCGCTGGTCATCGCCGCCAGCTGGGCGCCGGTGAAGCCGGCCACCTGCGCGGTGGCCAGCACGGGCAGCTGCGCGGTGCCGAGCGCGTTGACCTGGTCGGTCGAGAGGGCGCCGATCTGATCCGTCGTGAGCGCGGTCAGCTGGATGGCGCTCAGCGCGAGCAGTTCGTCAGAGGTCAGCGCCCCGACCTGCGCGCCGAGCAGGGCCGCGACCTGCCCGGTCGTCAGCGCCGCCAGCTGGTCGCTGGAGAGCGCGCTGATGTTCGCCGTGGCGAGCGCCTGGATTTCGTCCGTCGTGAAGGCCGCCACCTGGTCGGCCGCGAACAGGCCGAATGTGCCGGTGGTCAGGGCGGCGACCTGGGCCGTGTCGAGCCCGGCGACCTGGTCGGTGGTCAGGCTGCCGATCTGGCTGGCGGTCAGGGCGTTGAACTGCCCGGTCGTCAGCACGTTCAGCTGCGAGACCGGCAACCCGCTCACCTGCTCCGTCGTGAGCGCCGCGACCTGCGAGGTCTCGAGCGCCTGGAGCTGATCGGAGGCGAAGGCCGCGAGCTGGTCGGCCGTCAGCGCCTGCACCTGCGAGGTGTTCAGCGCCTGCAGGGCATCGGTCTGGAGCGCGACTACCTGGTCGGTCGTCAGCGCGCCGACCTGGTCGGTGCGCAGCGCGCCCGCCTGCTGCGTGGTCAGGGCGACGATCTGGTCGGTGGTGAACGCGACGACCTGGTCCGTCGTGAGCGCGGCGAGGTCGGCGGTCTCGATCGCCCGGACCTGGTCGGTGGTGAGCGCGGCCAGCTGATCCGAGGTGATGACGGGCCACTGCGCCGTCGTCATGGCGACGAGGTCGCGGCTCTCGATCGCCGCCACCTGGTCGGTGGTCAGCGCCTGGAGCTGGTCCGTGCCGAGCGCGACGACCTGTGCGGTGCTCAGCGCGACCACCTGGTCGGTGGAGAGCGAGGCGATCTGGTCGGACCCGAGCCCGCCGATCGCCGCCGTGCTGACGGCAGCGATCTGGTCGGTCGAGAGCGCCGCCAGCTGGTCCGTGCCCAGGGCCGCGACCTGCGACGAGAGCAGGGCCGAGACCTCGGTGGTCAGCAGCGCGCCCACCTGATCGGTCGTCAGGCTGGCGACCTGTTCGGGCGCGAGCGAGGCGACCTGGGCGCGCGACAGCGCGGCCACCTGGTCGGTGGTCAGCGCCACGACCTGGTCGGTGGACAATGCGGCGAGCTGGGCCGTGCCCAGGCCCGGCAGGTTCGCCGTCGTAATCGCCGCCACCTGGTCGGTGAGCAACGCGGCCACCTGGTCCGTCGTCAGGCTGGCGACCTGCGACAGGCGGAGGCCCGCGACCTGGTCGGTGGTGAGCGCCTGCACCTGGTCGGCGGTGATGGCCCGGATCTGGCCGGCGGCGAACGCCTGCAGATCGGTGATTTCGAGCGCCGCGATCTGGTCCGAGGTGAGCGACGGGATCTGCGCGGTGGTGAGGCTGTACACCTGCCGCGAGGTCAGCGCGACGATCTGGTCGGTGGTGAGGGCCGCGAGGCGATCGGCGTCCAGCGCGGACACCTGCTGCGTGCTCAGCGCCACCATCTGCGACGAGGTCAGCGCCGCCATCTGCTCGGCCGCCAGCGCGTTGAGCTGGGTGGAGGTGAGCGCCGCGATGTCCCGGGTCTCGAGCGCCGCGATCTGGTCGGTGGAAAGCGCCCGCAGCTGGCTGGGGGTCAGCGCGCGGATTTCCGCGGTCGTGAGCGCGGCCAGCTGCGCCTCGTCGAGGGTGTTGATCTGCGCGGTAGTCAGGGCCGCCAGAATCTCGGTCCGCAGCGCCGTGATCTGGGCGGTGGTGAGCGCCAGCATCTGGTCGGTCGTCAGGCTCCGCACCTGCGCGGACGTGATGGCCGCGATGTGCGTCGTGGTGAGGCCGCTGACCTGGTCGGTGAGCAGCGCGGCGATCTGCGCGGTGGTGAAGCTCCGGAACTGTTCCGTCCGCAGGGCCGCCAGCTGGCCGGTGGTGAAGGCCTCGACCTGGGTCTCCGAGAACGCAGCGATCTGGTTCGTGCGCAGCGCGATCAGCTGCGAGCGGATGAGGCTCGACACCTGATCGGTGGTCAGCCCCCGGATCTGCGACGTGGAGAGGGCCGCGATCTGCGCGGCCTTGAGCATCTGGATGTCCGCCGTCTCGATGGCCGACAGCTGCTCGGTGGCGAGATGACCGATCTGCTTCGTGCTCAGGGCGGCCACCTGGCCCCCGGTGAACGCCACGATCTGATCGCTGGTCATGGCATTCAGGTCGGTGGTCTCGAACGAGGCGATCTGCCGGTTCGACAGCGCCTGGATCTGGTCGGTGGTGAGCGCCGCCACCTGACCGGTGCTGAGGGCCGCGAGCTGCACGCCCGTCAGGCCCCAGAGCGCGGCGGTGTTCAGGGCCGCGACCTGGTCCGTGCCGAGCGCGCCGAGCTGGGAGATCGTGATGGCGCCGACCAGTCGGCCGGTCAGTGCGGCCAGCTGATCGGTGCTGAGCGTGGCCATCGCCGAGGTGGCGATCGAGGCGACCTGCGCCGTGTGCAACGCCACGACCTGCTCAGTGGTCCACGCGGCCAGCTGGTCGCCGGACATCACGCCGACTTGCCCCGCGGTCAGCGCCCGCAGCTGGGCGGTGGAGAGGACCCCGACCTGGTCGGATGTGAGGGCCTTGACCTGGCTCGTGGTGAGGGCCGCGATCTGCCCCGCGCGCAACACCGTGAACTGATCGGTGCTGAGGGCCCCGATCTGATCGGTGGTCAGCGCCTTCACCTGGCGGTCGCCAAGCACGGCGATGTCGTCCGACGTGAGGGCGGTGATCTGGGCGAGTTCGAGCGCGGCGATCTGCGCCGTGGTCAGCCGCGAGGCCTGGCCGGTGGTGAGCGCCGCGATCTGATCGGTGGTCAGCGCGGCGACCTGGGTCGGCGAGAGGTCGCTCACGTGATCCGGCCAGAGGGCCGGGATCTGGTCCGTCGTCAGGGCCCGGAGCTGGTCGGTGCTCAGCGCCCGGAGCTGCAGCGCGGTCAGTGCGTGCAGCCGGGATCCGGGCAACGCCGCAATCTGATCCGCCGTCAGGGAGGCGATCGCCGTGGTCGTCATCCCGGCGATTTGCGCGCGCCGCAGGCTGGCGATCTGGTGGTCCGTCAGGACCTGCAGTTGCGCGGCGCTGAGCGCGTCGAGCTGGGCGGGTGTCAGGGCGGCGATATCCGCCGATTCCATTTCCGTCAGCTGGCTCGAGGCGAGCGCGCGGATCTGCGCGGAGCTCAGGGCGGCGATCTGCGACGTGGAGAGCGCCACGATCATGTCGGTCGAGAGACTCGCGACATCGGCCGTGTCGATGCCCCGAATCTGCGCCGAGGTGAAGCTGGCGAACTGCCCGGGATCGAGCGCGTTCAGCTGGTCGCTGCCCAGCGCGGCCATCTGCCCTGCGGTGAGGCCGACCAACTGCGTCCTGGAGAACGCCCGCAACTGAGCGGTGGTCAGCGCCGCGATGTCCTGCGTTTCGAGCGCGGCGACCTGTCCCGCCCTGAGGCCGCCGAGTTGCTCGGTCGCCAGCGCCTTGATCTGGTCCGACGTCATGGCCAGGATCTGGCCTTTCGACAGCACGGACAGGTCGCCGCTCTCGAAGGCCACCACCTGGCTGGTCCCGAGCGCCGCAATCTGGGCGTAGGTCAGGGCGGCCACCTGCATCTTGGAGAGCGCCGCGATCTGCCCCGTCAGCAGCGCCTTCACGTCGTCCGACTCGAGCGCCTTGACCTGCGCTGCCTTCAGGCTCGCCACGCCGCTGTTGCCCAGCGCGGCGACCTGGGTGCCGACCAGGGCCTTGATCTGCGCCGTGGTGAGGGCCTGGAGCTGGCTCGACGACCAGGCGGAGACCTGATCGGTGGCCACGGACCCGATGGTCGCTGTGCTGATGTACGACAACTGGCTCGCGCGCAATCCGCCAAGCTGGTCCGTCGTCAGGGCGCTGAGCTGGCTGCCGGTCATGACGCCGATCTGCGCCCGGTTCAGGCTATTCAGCTGCGCGGCCGTGAGGCCCTGAATCTGGTCGGTGGTGAGGGCGCTGACGCCGCGCGTGGCGAGGGCGCGCACCTGGTTCGGCGAGAACCCTCGGATCGCGCCGGAGGCGACCGACGACACCTGGGCCGTGGTCAGGGCGGCGACCTGCCGGGCCGACAGGGAGCGAATCTGCGCCGACGTGAAGGCGGAGATGTCGGTGGTCGACGTGACGGCCGGGGGTGTGGGATACAGGGAGCCCGATGCGCCGGCTGGAGGATCAACGGTCGGCATGGCGGGACGCTCCTGATTGGTGTCGGTTTGTCGGCCGCGCTATCGGCATTTCGAACGCCCGCACCGCGGCAGGCGCCACGATGTGGTAGAGATCCCCAAGGGCCCCGAATTGGCAGAGCGAAGCCGAGTGCACGCCCTCGGCAGCAGCACGATCCTTGCCAGCCCCGGCGAGCATCGGGCGAACCCTCTGGAATTCGGGGACAGGGACACGCGCGGCTGATGGAGACTGTGCCTGTCCCCAAGGTGGCGGCCGCTTTACAACACCCGCCGTTGGTGGTCAGATGACGGCCATCCGAGCGTGACACGCGATGACACCAGCCGTCCTCGCCAACGTCGTGCGAGTGGTCCTCGGCATCTGCGCACTGCTGCTGGCCGCGTGCGCCGCCGACCCGCAGTCGGCCGCGCAGACCGCGGCTGGGCCCGCGGCCGGGGTCCGGGCGTTCACGGGCGGCCGGACGCGCGTGGTCTGGGTGCAGGGCGACGGCACCGACCCGCAGGCCACCGGTCTGAACCTCGTCCTCATGGGGATCGACACCGACGATGCGCGCGGCGAGCGCGTGATCCTCGGCAAGCGGCGAAGCTACGTCAAGCCGCTCATCACCCGGAAAGGCGATCGCATCGTCTTTTCGACCAGGCCCGACCCCGGCCCGCCCGAAGTCTTCGTCGTCAACTGGGACGGCTCTGGCCTGACGCGCCTGGCCTCCGGCTTCGCCCTCGCCGTCTGGCAGGACCCCGGCGATGGACGAGAGTGGATCTATGTCGGCACCGACAACGGCAGCGAAAAGTACGACTTCGCGACCGTGTCGCGCATCCGCCTGGACGATCCGGGCGTGCGCGAGATGGTCTGGAACAGGACCACGGTGAGCTCGGATACGTTCCAGGTGTCCGCCGACGGACGGCTTGCCGCTGGCTTGTTCCCGTGGCCCGACGTCGGCGTCGCGGAACTCCCGAACAAGTCCTGGCGCAAACTCGGGGAAGGCTGCTGGACGTCGCTCACCGATGCCGGCGGCCGCCTGTTCTGGTATTTCGATGGCGCGCACAAGAACCTCACGCTCATCGACCTCGCGTCCGATCGGCGCTGGGTGGTCCCCATCCACACGGTGCCCGGCTTCCGCAATGCCGAGGTCTATCACCCCCGCTGGAGCAACCACCCGCGCTTCATGGTGATGTCGGGCCCGTACACGCTTGGCGCGCCCGGGACGAACCAGGTACGGGCCGGCGGCGCGCAGTCCGAGGTCTACGTCGGGCGGTTCAGCGCCGACTACAGGAAGATTGAGGCGTGGGCCCGCGTCACGCACAATTCGGGCGGCGATTCGTACCCTGACGTCTGGATCGATCGGGACCGCAGCCCGTACCCGACGCGCCCTGCCGGCCCGGTCGGCCCGCCATCGCCGACGGGGTCGAAGACGCCGACGCCGGGCGCGACGCCGGCGCAGGCCGCTGTGAGCACGCCGGCGATCGCCCGCATGGTGATCGAGGCGCGCCTGGTCACGCCCGGGCCGATCCCGTCGCCTCAGGCCATCGCGCCGTATCGCCGCGCGCTGTCCGCCGGCGTCTACGAGGTCGTGACGGTCGTCGAAGGTGCGTACGCCGCGACGCGGATCCTCGTCGCGCACTGGACCATCCGCGACGGGCGCGTGCTGGCCGACGCCCGCCGGACCATCGGCACCGTGTACCGGCTGACGCTCGAGCGCTACAACGCGCATCCCGAGCTGGAGGGCGAGCGCCTGATGACGGACCGTGACGCGCCCGATCTGCCGCTGTACTACGAGATCCGGAACCCGTAGATGGTCTTCAGCTCGTACCTCTTTCTCTTCTATTTCCTGCCGGCCGCGCTGCTCCTCTACTACCTCGTCCCGCGGCGCGGGAAGCACTTGCTCCTCACCCTCGTCAGCTACGCGTTCTACGGCTGGGCCAATCCTCTCTTTCTGGTCCTGCTGCTCACCTCTACGCTGGTCGACTACGCGGCAGGCCTCGTCATCGCGCGGGCCCGCGGAGGCGTGGATGCGCCGTTCGATCCATCGGCGCCGAAGACGCGGGCGGAGCGCCTGGCGCTCTTCGCCTCGATCGCGAGCAACCTCAGCCTGCTCGGGTTCTTCAAGTACGTCAACTTCGCCACCGACAGCTTCGACGGCCTCGTGACCTGGGTCGGCCTGCCCGGGCTCCGGCTCGACGTGGCCTTCAGGGTCACGCTGCCGCTCGGCATCAGCTTCTACACGTTCCAGTCGATGAGCTACGCCCTGGACGTGTACCTCGGCCGCGCGAAGGCGATGCGCAGCGTCATCGACTTCGCGTGTTTCGTCTCGATGTTCCCGCAGCTGGTGGCCGGGCCCATCCTCCGCTTCTCGGAGATCGCCGGGCAGCTGCAGGCGCGCACGCACACGCTGGCGAAGTTCTCGGGCGGTGTTGCCTTCCTGTCGCTGGGCCTCGCCAAGAAGGTGCTGCTGGCCAATCCCTGCGGCAAGATCGCCGACCTCGCCTTCGGCGCCGGGTCGCTCGGCGTCCTCGACGCCTGGTACGGTGCCGTGGCGTACGCGTTTCAGATCTACTTCGACTTCAGCGGCTACTCCGACATGGCCATCGGCCTCGGCCTGATGCTCGGTTTCGTGTTCGCGCGTAACTTCGATTCGCCGTACCGCTCGCAGTCGGTCACCGAGTTCTGGCGCCGCTGGCACATCTCGCTCTCGTCGTGGCTGCGCGACTACGTCTTCCTGAAACTGAGCTTCGTCTTCTCGCGCCGGCTGGACGGCGTGCGCTGGTTCGGCGTGCGCGAGGACATCTGGATCTACACGGCCGCCGCCATGGTCACGATGCTGCTCGGCGGATTGTGGCATGGCGCGGCGTGGAAGTTCGTCGTCTGGGGCGGGCTGCACGGCCTGCTGATGGTCGTCGAGCGGTTCCTGGGCCGGCGGCGGTTCTACAACCGCCTGCCCACGGCGCTTCGCACGGGTTGGACGTTCCTGCTCGTGCTCGTCGCGTGGGTCTTCTTCCGGGCCGACGACGTGCCCGGGGCGATCCGATATCTCGGCCACATGGTCGGCGTCGGCCCCGTGCAGGCGGGCGCGGGCCTGCTCGGCGGGCTGATCTACCAGCCGTACTACGTGCTGACGTTCCTGGCCGCCGCGCTCGTCACGTGGACGTGCCCGCAGACCTGGACCTGGGTCTGGGCGCGGCCATTGACGTGGCCCAGGGCGATTGCGGTCGTCTCGCTCTTCCTGCTGTCGGCCGTGGTGCTGACGACGCAGGCGTATAACCCGTTTATCTATTTCATCTTCTGATGGACCCGCACGACGTTCGTTCGAGCCCGGTGCTGACGCGACACGACGCAGCCGTGGCGCGCGTGCTCGTGATCGTGTTCCTGGCGTGCATCGGGATCGTGCCCGCGCTCGAGTGGGCGACCGCGCGCGGGCCGGATGATGCGGGCGAGACCGCTATGTCGCATCTCACCGGGATGGGTGCTCGGGTGCGCGAACGCCTGGCCGTCGATGCCGGTTCAGAGGCGGGACTCGCGCGGCGCGTGGTGGTGGCCAACCGCGCCGTGCTCGAGGGCTTCAAGGCGTTCGAGGACGGGCTCGCGGAACAGGCCCGCATCGGCCGGCTGCTGCGGCCTCCCGCGCAGCTCGTGCTGAGCGGCAGGCTGGGCGCCGGCAACGAGCGCGTGTACGTGGGGCGCGAGGGCTGGCTGTTCTATCGGCCCGAGGTCGAGTACCTCACCGGCCCCGGGTTCCTGGACCCCGCCGTGCTCGCCCGCCGTGTCTCGACCGCGAGCGAATGGACCGCCGCGCCGCAACCCGATCCCCGGCCCGCCATCATCCGCTTCGCGCGGCAGCTCGAGGCGCGCGGCATCACGCTCGTCGTAATGCCCACGCCGCTCAAGCCGATGATCCACCCCGAGAAGCTGGCGTCCGGGTACGAGGCCGCGCCGTCGCCGCTCCACAATCCATCCTTCTCAGCGTTCGCGGAGGACCTCAGACGCGCCGGCGTCCTCGTGTTCGATGCGGCGGACGAACTGGCTCGCGCGGGGCGTTCGACCGGCCGGCCGCAGTTCCTCGCCACCGACACGCATTGGCGGCCCGAGGCCATGGCGCGCGCGGCGGATGCGCTGGCGGCACTTCTCCGCGCGCGCGTCCCGATGCCCGCGGCCGACGATCCCGGGTACATGACCGAGCCGCGCGAGGTCACGAGCGCCGGCGACACGGCCGCGATGCTCGACCTGCCGCCAGGCCAGGGCCTCTACCCGCCCGAGACCGTGTCGATTCGCCGCGTGCTCTCGGCCGATGGCGCCGCCTGGCGTCCGTCGCGCAAGGCCGACGTGCTCGTCCTTGGCGACAGCTTCACCAACATCTACTCGCTGGCGTCGATGGGCTGGGGCGATTCGGCCGGGTTCGCCGAGCAGTTAAGCCACGCGCTCGGCCGGCCGGTCGATCGCATCGTGCAGAACAGCGACGGCGCCTCTGCCACGCGGCTCGCTCTCCGCCGCATGCTCGCCACCGGCGACGACCGGCTGGCCGGCACGCGTGTGGTGATCTGGCAGTTCGCCGCCCGCGAACTGCCGATCGGGGACTGGCGAGTGCTGGGCCTGCCCTCGCCCAACCAGCGCTGAGGCGCGAGGCTGCCTATTCGCGGGGACCGGCTCCCATCCATTCGTGGGGGTCGGCTTCCGCCTGCGCGAACGCTTCGGCGGACTCGCCGCAGCCTTGGCGGAGGCGGTTAGCCGGCCCCTGCAGATGTCTGACTGACGCCCGGCCCCGACACCGCCACCACGATCCCCTGCGACACCAGGTGGATGACGCATCCCGCCGCGCGCTTGCCGGTCGCGGCGGCAATGGCCTCCGCGTAGCCCCAGATCTGCCCGGCGTAGTCGGCGCACTTGGCCAACGCTTCGTTGCGTGTACCCTCCAGGCACTTGTGATCGACGAGCACGAAGCT
>Ga0315292_10000242_pt1 | contig 23520 bp, 22 predicted proteins | sample YL17G13_0_MG_FD_204029 | JGI IMG/M metagenome (GOLD analysis project Ga0315292, IMG submission 204029) | Sediment microbial communities from Yellowstone Lake, YNP, Wyoming, USA - YL17G13_0 | ecosystem: Environmental > Aquatic > Freshwater > Lake > Sediment | place: USA: Wyoming | collected... | reverse complement strand
CAATCAATTGCATTGGAAGCAAAGGTCATAGGACAGAATAGAGAAATTTCTGAATTGAATGAACAAATTTCCAAATTAACAAAAACAAATTCTAGAAAGAAGGTTGATGAAGAGTATTCATAAATATAAAAAAAAGTAATGATACATGGCAAAACCATCTTCACGACAAGGGCTCATTGATTATTGTTTAAGAAGATTGGGAGCACCTGTCTTAGAAATAAACGTTGATGAAGATCAGATCGATGATTTAGTTGATGATGCTCTTCAGTATTTTCAAGAGCGTCATTTTGATGGTGTTGAGAAAATGTATCTTAAATATCAAATTACTCAGCAAGATATAGATAGAGGGAAGGGTAAAAGAGCAGATAATCCAATTGGAATCGTAACTACAACGAGTTCAAGTGTTTCTATTCCTGGAATGGGGACAACAACATTTAATTTTTATGAGGATAGTAATTATATTCAAATTCCAGATAGTGTAATTGGCGTTGAAGGAATATTTAAAGTTGATACTGGTGGATTGTCTGCTGGTATGTTTAATGTTGCTTATCAAATTTTCTTAAATGATGTTTATAACTTTACTGCAATTGAACTACTTAATTATACCATGGTTAAAAGTTATTTGGAAACTATAAACTTTTTAATCAATACTGATAAAAATATTAGATATACGAAGAGGCAAAACAGATTGTATATTGACACTAATTGGGCAGGACTCACTGCAGGATCATATATTGTTATTGATTGTTATAGAATCTTAGATCCAAACGATTTTACAAAAGTATACAATGATTCGTTTTTAAAAACGTATTTGACATCTTTAATTAAAAAACAATGGGGTCAAAATTTAATAAAATTCCAAGGAGTTAAACTTCCTGGTGGAATTGAATTGAATGGAAGACAGATTTACGATGATGCTATTAATGAACTTGGGGATATTAAATCGAGAATGAGTTCTGAATATGAATTACCACCTTTGGATATGATCGGTTAATCTTATGGCATTAAATCCATTTTTTTTACAAGGAAGTAAATCAGAACAAAATTTAGTTCAACAACTAATAAATGAACAACTTCGCATGTATGGAGTTGAAGTAACTTATATCCCAAGAAGATATCTGAGCGAAAAAACAATTATTAAAGAGAATGTGTTATCTAGATTTGATGAAAACTATTCAATAGAAGCTTACTTAAAAAATTATTCTGGATTTGGAGGTGGTGGAGATATTTTAACTAAATTTGGAATTCAATCAAAAGATGAATTGAACCTAATCATATCTAGAGAAAGATTTGAGGATTTTATTTCTCCATTTTTACTTGATGGTGATGGAGATGTATTAAACGACTACAAGATAACCACAAGACCCGCAGAGGGGGATCTAATATACTTCCCACTAGTAGATACCTTATTTGAAATCAAATTTGTCGAGAACGAAGTTGATTTCTATCAACTACAAAAATTGTATGTTTATGAACTCACTTGCGAACCATTTGAATATGAAGATGAAATTATAGATACTGGTATAGAAGAAATAGATGATAATTTCTCGGAATCTGGATATGGAGTTTCACTCACTTTAGTTGGAATAGGATCTACTGCTACAGCATTTACATCTCTTAGAAATGGTGCTATTTCAAATATTACATTAATTAATGATGGATTTGGGTATTCTAGTGCCCCATCAATTGCAATCGGCGGTGCTCCAGCTGGAGGAATCAATGCATCTGCGGTTGCAATTATGACAGACAGATCTGCAAGTGGAATTATGACATCTCTTTCCATACAACAAATATTACTTACTAATACTGGTGCTGGGTATACATCTGCTCCTCTAGTTAGATTTATTGGAGGAGGTGGGTCTGGTGCAGCAGCAACTGTCGGAATTGCCACCACAGGATCAGTAGGAATAGTAACGATTAGTTATGGTGGAGATAAATATGTTGTTACTCCATCTATATCTTTCACTGCTGCTCCATCTGGTGGAACTACTGCTACTGGTATTGCAGTAGTAAGTGCCGCAGGTACAATTACTCAAATTAGAATCACTAACTCTGGAGTTGGTTATACTGTTGCTCCTACAATAACAATACAAAGTCCATCGGGAGTTGGAACTGGAAACTTTGTTCTAAATGAAATTGTAACTGGTGCCGCATCATCCGCAACTGCATTTGTTAAGAATTGGGATGCAGATACTAAGATTCTTAATGTTCATAATGCGACAAGAACATTTAGAGTTGGAGAAATTATAGTAGGTTCTGCGACAACAATAAGTCATGTTGGTCTTGGTTCAACTGGAATCTATATGATTAAATCAATTAATAAAACGCCAACTACTGACATTGATAATTTTGAAATTTTTGCTCAAAATAAAGAAATAGAAACTGCTGCTGATTTGATAATTGATTTTTCTGAAAGACATCCATTTGGAGAATTTTAATGTTAGGGAATTATTTTTACCACGAGATTTTAAGAAAAACTGTAATAAGTTTTGGTACACTTTTTAATGATATTTACATTAGACATAATGATGCTAATGGAAATCAGGCAAGTGAAATTTTAGTGCCATTGGCATATGGACCTATTCAAAAATTCCTAGCAAGAATTGAGCAACAACCAGATCTGTCTAGAAGACAATCATCATCTTTAACATTGCCAAGAATGTCTTTTGAGATGAATGGAATTACTTATGATCCTTCAAGAAAGGGTTCTCCAATTCAAACCTTTAAGGCAATCAATCCTTCAGATAACACAAAAATTAATAAAGTGTTTATGCCGGTCCCATATAATCTTGCGTTTAATTTAAACATAATTGCAAAATTGAACGATGATGCTTTACAAATTATAGAACAAATTCTGCCATTTTTTCAACCAGCATTCAATGTCACAGTAGATTTAGTATCTTCTATTGGGGAAAAAAGAGATATTCCTATTGTATTAAATACGATAACTTTTACAGATAATTATGAAGGTGATTTTACAGAAAGGCGATATCTAATTTATACCTTAAATTTTACTGCAAAAACAAATCTGTTTGGCCCAGTAGTTGATAACACAAATGCTCTCATTAAAAAAGTCAAAACCGATTTCTATGCTGATACTAATAGATTAACTGCAAAAAGAGATGTTCGTTATACGGTTACTCCAAGAGCACTCAAAGATTATAATGATGACAATACTACAACACTAGCAGAAGATATTAACACTAAAGTGACAACATTTGACGTAAGTGATGCAACTCCACTTGATGTAGATACATATATTAGAATTGGCAATGAGAATATGCAAATTAAATCTAAATCTGGTAATACAATTACTGTGTTTAGATCAGTTGACGATACATCATTAGAAACTCACACTTCGGGAGATTCCATAGATGTAATTAATAACACGGATAGAGATCTAATACAACAAGATGATGATTTTGGTTTTAGTACAGAAGTGTCATTCTTTAATGATGGTGGTAAAACTTATAGTCCATCTACTGGGACGGACGTGTAATTTGTATGGAACATTATAATGGTATTGAAAAAGCATTAAATGTAGAAACTGAAATTATAAAAAAATCTGAAATTTCTTCTATAGAAAAAATTTCAACTTCAGAAGATATGGAGAGAGATTATTCTTATAGTAGAAGTCAACTTTATTCTTTGATAGAAAAGGGACAAGAAGCAGTTAATGGAATTTTGGATGTTGCTGCAAGTTCAGATCATCCAAGAGCCTATGAAGTTGCTGGACAACTAATTAAAAATGTAGCGGATGTAACTGACAAACTGGCAGACTTACATAAAAAAATGAAGGATCTTAATGATGATTATCAAGGTCCCAAATCAATTACCAATAATGCTTTGTATGTGGGATCTACTGCAGATCTTTTACAATTAATTAAGCAAGAAAAAAAGATGCCTTCAGCAGAATAAATTATAAATAATTTGTTGGTATTAAACATTTAATGAAAAAAGATTGCGGTTGTGCTCATCAAAAGTGTAATAATACTCCAAAAGATAAAATGTGCCCTAAACATGGTATGGAAGATTGTACACTTAAAGAAGAAGGCCTTCGTAAATGGTTTGGTGGTCCAACAAAGGGTTGGGTAAACGTTGTAACGGGTGGAACCTGTGCGAGTGATGAACCTGGAGAAGGAGTTCCTAAATGTGTATCTTCTTCCAAAAGAGCAAGTATGACACCAGCAGAGAGACGTTCAGCGGCAGCAAGAAAAAAAAGACAAGATCCAGGACAACAATCAAAATCAGGTGCTGCAGCACCAACTAATGTTTCCACAGATTCCCCTAAAAAGAAAATGAACGAAGAATCAGATAAAAAAGGTAAAGGTAGTGGTACAAAAGACGCTTGTTACCATAAAGTAAAATCTAGATATGATGTTTGGCCTAGTGCATATGCATCTGGAGCACTTGTGAAATGCCGTAAGGCAGGTGCAAAAAATTGGGGAAACAAATCAGAAAGTTTATCTGTAGATGTAACAAGCGAAGCATGTTGGTCTGGTTATGAAAAGAAGGGAATGAAAACTATGTTTGGAAAAAAATATCCAAATTGTGTAAAGAAAAAAACAGCAACTTCTGAAGCGTGTTGGGATGGTTACACTGCTAAAGGACTAAAAAAGAAAGGTGGTAAGTTAGTTCCAAATTGTGTTAAAGAAGTATTGGAAAATCAATCAATATTAGAATCCCCAAAAGTAATTCGTAGTGTAGGACAAACTTACTCCGTTATTTTAAATTGGAAAACCAAAATTTTAAATATTAAATTCTTTTTTCCATCCCAACAAAGACCTACAAAAGAAGAAGTTCAAACAGCGATAGAAAAAATTTATCCTGGTGCAATTTTACAATACTACGCGCCAACAATGAATGATCCAACAGGTCCGTTTATTGTTGTTGACGAGGCGGCTGCTTGGCAAAGAAAAGAAGGTAAAAATCCTGAGGGTGGATTGAACGCAAAAGGAATTGCTTCATATAGAAGAGAAAATCCTGGATCAAAATTATCAATGGCGGTCACTACTTCTCCATCAAAATTAAAACCAGGATCAAAAGCAGCAAATCGTAGAAAATCATTCTGTGCTCGTATGGGGGGAGTAGATGGTCCTATGAAAGATGAAAAGGGGCGCCCAACTAGAAAAGCACTTGCTTTAAGAAAGTGGAATTGTTGATAAAATAATATTATGCCACATGATGATATTTACTTAGGTAATCCATTACTTAAGAAAGCAAATGTAGATATTCAATTTACTCCAGATCAAATTAAGGAATTTATAAAATGTAAAGACGATCCTGTATATTTTGCTAATAATTATATTAAAATTGTTAGCGTAGATGAAGGATTAATTCCTTTTGAGATATATCCATTTCAAGAAAAATTAATTAAAAATTTTCATAGTCATAGATTTAACATTTGTAAGATGCCTAGGCAATCTGGCAAATCTACAACTGTGGTTTCATACCTTCTACATTATGTGGTTTTTAACGATAATGTGAATGTAGGTATATTGGCAAACAAAGCCTCCACGGCAAAAGATCTTCTTGGGAGATTGCAAAAGTCATATGAAAATCTTCCCAAGTGGATGCAACAAGGCGTTCAGGTTTGGAACAAGGCATCATTAGAATTAGAAAATGGTTCTAAAATTATAGCAGCATCAACTTCAGCATCTGCTGTTCGAGGTATGTCTTTTAATATTATATTTTTGGACGAATTTGCGTTCATTCCAAATCATATTGCTGACGAATTTTTTAGTTCTGTATATCCAACTATTTCATCTGGTAAAACTACCAAGGTTATTATTGTATCAACACCAAAAGGTATGAATCACTTCTACCGTCTTTGGCATAATGCTGAACGAGGTAGAAATGAATATATTCCCACAGAAGTTCATTGGTCTGAGGTTCCTGGAAGAGATGCTGTTTGGAAAGCACAGACAATCAGCAATACATCAGAGCAACAATTCCAACAAGAATTTGAATGTGATTTCTTAGGATCATCAGATACTTTGATTTCTAGTGCTAAATTAAAGTCTTTAATATTTGAAGATCCCATACAGAAAAACAAAGGATTGGATGTATATTTTAATCCTATTGAAGATAGAAGTTATTTTATAACTGTTGACGTTGCTAGAGGAACTGAAAATGATTACTCAGCATTTGTTGTTTTTGATATCACGGAATTTCCTTGGAGAGTTGTAGCAAAATATAAAAACAATCAAATCAAGCCAATGCTGTTTCCTAGCATTATAAGTGATGTTGCTAAAGCATACAATCAATCGTATATTTTAGTTGAAATCAATGACATTGGAGAACAAGTTGCAAATATTTTACATTTTGATCTTGAGTATGAAAATGTTTTAATGTGTGCAATGCGAGGAAGAGCAGGTCAAATAGTAGGTCAAGGTTTTTCTGGATCTAAATCTCAACTTGGAATTAAAATGTCCAAAACGGTTAAGAAGATTGGATGTTCTAATTTAAAAACTTTGATTGAAGACGACAAACTTATATTCAGTGATTATGAAATTATCTCCGAATTAACTACTTTCATTCAAAAAAATCATTCCTTTGAAGCAGAACAAGGAGCAAATGATGACTTGGCAATGTGTCTTGTTATATTTGCATGGTTAGTAGTACAACCATATTTTAAAGAGATGACTGATAATGATGTTCGCAAAAGAATATATGATGAGCAAAGAAATCAAATTGAACAGGACATGGCACCATTTGGATTTATTATAGATGGTTTGGATGATGATATTGAAGTTATAGATAAACATACTGGCGATAGGTGGGTAAAGGCAAATAATAATTCCAATTTTGATGAGTATGGTAATCGCTCTTTTATGTGGGACTACGTTTAAAAGAAGGAATTTATAAATATCTTATAGAGCAATGAAGATTTATCAGAGGGATCAAAATGCCTATAGGTTTGGTATCACCTGGAACTAAGGTTAGAGAAGTTGATTTAACGCAAGGGCGCATAGATAGTGTATCTACCACTACTGGAGCAATCGTTTGCCCGTTTGCACAAGGACCTGTAGAAGAACCTGTATTTATTGATAGTGAGCAGGCACTGATAGACACTTTTGGCAAACCATCAGATAATGATAATCACTACGAGTATTGGTTGTCTGCATCAAACTATCTCACCTACGGTGGGGTAATGCGTGTTGTAAGAGTAGATGGAACTAATTTAAATAATGCTAACGCAAGTAAGTCCACTCCTGGTGGTAGCGAAACATTAAAAATTAAAAGTTACGAAGATTATCAAAATAATTACACAACTGCATCAACTTGGTTTTGGGCAGCAAACAACCCAGGATCTTGGGCAAATGAAATTAAAGTATGTGTAATTGATGGATTTGCTGATCAAATTATCAGTGGTGTAAATACCTCTAATAATAATGTTCGTGTTGGTGCTGCTGTAACTCAAGCAATTTCTGGAGTTGTTGCTGGAAATGGAACAACCTCACAATTTACTGGGTTCATAAAAGGAATTATCACTGGTGTTGGAAACACCCTACAAAACCCAACTTCAAGTGGAGTAGGAACTGATAGTATTACTGTTAGAGTTGTATCAACTGTTTCATCCGGAGGAACAGAAACAGCAGCAGTTTACACTGAGGGTGGATTATTTTCCTTCAGTGCAGGAACGATTGGAGTTTCTTCGGTAACTATTGGTGCTGGAACATCTACATTTACAAGCACCACACAACAAGATTGGTATGATCTACAAGATGTCGGATTAAATAATTCCGATCTCTTATGGAAGGAAGTTGCAGAAAGACCAAGGACTAGTAATTTTGCCACTAACAGAAGTGGAAAAAATGATGAAATTCATATTGTTGTTATTGATGATAAAGGAACAATTTCAGGAACTCCTGGAACAATCCTTGAAAAATTTGTAGGACTTTCTAAAGCAGTAGATGCTACTTCTTCCACATCTGGTCCAATCTATTATAAGAATTTTATAGCAGATAATTCACAATACTTATTTGCAGGAGATGCTGAAGTTGGAAGACCAACTGGATTCAGTAGCGGAATTACATCGATTACTAATGGTGATGGAGCTTGGGGATTAAATGCCCAAGGCACTACTTACCACGCTGTTGGTAAAAAAACATATACACTAAAAGGTGGAAATAATTATGGTACTAGTGATTCAGCAAATCCAAGATTTGAAACTACTCTTGGGGATTTGATTGAAGGGTATGATTTATTTGTTAATCAAAGAGAATATCCAATCAATTTCCTAATTCAGGGTCCTGGATTTGGTACTAAAGAACAAACTCAAGCAAAAGCAAATAAACTGATTCAAATTGCAGAATTAAGAAAAGATTGCATCGCATGTATTTCTCCCCAGAGATCTGCAGTATTAGTTGATCCTGGTGCAGGTGGTAGTTCACCAGCACCAATTGCAAGCACTAGCACTCAAACCACTAATGTTATTTCATTCTTTGATTCTGTAGCGTCATCCTCTTATGCAGTCTTTGATACTGGTTACAAATATCAGTATGATAGATTTAGTAATAAGTTTAGATACGTTCCACTGAATGCCGATGTTGCTGGTTGCATGGCAAGAACTGGAATTAATGATTTTGCATGGTATTCTCCTGCTGGTACACGACGTGGTGTTATCAATAACGCAGTTAAACTAGCATACAACCCATCACAATCTGAAAGAGATCGTTTATATGTTAGAAGAATCAATCCAGTAATTTTTGCTCCGGGGTCAGGAATTATCCTGTTTGGTGATAAAACTGGACTTGCTGTTCCATCAGCATTTGATAGAATTAATGTTAGAAGGTTGTTCCTTGTTCTTGAAGAGTCAATCGAAAGAGCATCAAGAGCATCACTCTTTGAATTTAATGATGCAATCACTAGAACAAACTTCGTGAACATTACTGAACCATTTCTCCGTGATGTTAAAGCGAAAAGAGGTATTCAAGACTTTGTTGTTATCTGTGATGAAACCAATAACACTCCTGATGTAATTGATGCTAATGAATTTAAGGCTGATATCTATATCAAACCTGCTCGCAGCATCAACTTTATCGGTCTTACTTTCGTTGCCACCAGAACGGGAGTATCCTTTGAAGAAATCATTGGAAGAGTTTAAATCATAAATTAAAACATAACCATCGGAGAAAAACATGTCATTTCAACAAATTCCAAACTCTGGGAGTGATGGAAGATTTCTAGATAACTTTAAGGGTAGAATGAGTGGAGGGGGTGTTCGTGGCAACCTCTTCGAATGCGAAATCGCATTTCCAACCATTGTTCTTCCTAACGGGATTACTGAAACTAATATTACTGATAAAATTAAATTTTTAGTAAAAGCATCATCTCTTCCAGCTTCAACAATCACTCCAATTTCTGTTCCTTTTAGAGGTAGAGAACTGAAAATTGCTGGAGACAGAACATTTGAACCATGGTCAGTTACAGTTATCAACGATACTGATTTTTCAATTAGGGGTGCTTTTGAGAGGTGGATTAACTATATGAGTAGATCTTTGGATAATGCTGGGGAGGTTAATCCCTCAACATATCAAAGAGATGCCTGGGTTTATCAACTCGGACGTGCTGCGATGAATACTGCTGTGGACAGTTCAGATACTATTCCAGTTCTAAGAGCATATCACATGTATGGGGTTTTCCCAACTAACGTATCGGCAATTCCAGTTTCCTATGCAGACAATAGTAGTATTGAAGAATTTACAGTAGATCTTCAAGTTCAGTATTGGGAAGCATATAATGGTAATAAAGGTATCGAAGTTCAGTAGACATAAATAGGTTGATACCATTTTAAATGTAACTATAATATGTCTGGACTTTTTGGATTTTCTATAAACAGTAGCGTACAAAAACCTAAAAAACAAATCAGTCCTGTTGCTCAATCAAATGAGGATGGGTCTGATTATTATATTAGTAGCGGTTTTTATGGGCAATATGTAGACATTGAAGGTGTTTATAAAACCGAATATGATCTTTTGAAAAGATATCGTGAAATGGCTTTGCACCCAGAATGTGATCGTGCAATTGAAGACGTTGTTAATGAAGCAATTGTATCAGACCTAAATGATTCGCCAATTCAAATTGAATTGTCAAATTTAAGAGTTGATGAAAATATTAAACAAATTATTCGTGGTGAATTTCAATACATTAAAGATTTAATGCAGTTTGATAAAAAATGTCATGAAATTTTTAGGAATTGGTATGTAGATGGAAGAATTTATTATCATAAAGTAATTGATTTAGATAACCCACAAGAGGGTATTAAAGAAATTAGATATATTGATGCTATGAAAATTAGGTTCATTCGAGAACTTAAGAAAAAAAATAACGGTCTAGGTGCGGTTAATATTTCGAACACATCATCACTCAATAATATCTATGGGAAGATTGATGAATCTTCTCTAGATTTCCCAGAAATTGAAGAGTATTTTGCATATACTCCAAAGTTAACTGGTTATGCATCTGCTTCAGCTGGAAGTTCTGGAGGTGGTGGGTACGGAAAATCAATTAAAATTTCTAAAGATGCCATCGCATACGTATCTTCAGGACTGGTAGATAGAAATAAACAAAATGTTTTATCATATTTACATAAAGCAATTAAGGCACTAAATCAATTGAGAATGATTGAGGATTCTCTTGTCATTTATAGAATGTCTCGTGCTCCAGAACGTAGAATTTTCTACATTGACGTAGGTAACCTCCCTAAGATTAAAGCAGAACAATATCTTAAAGAGGTTATGAGTCGCTATCGTAACAAAATTGTTTACGACTCTAGCACAGGAGAAATCCGTGATGATAAAAAGCATATGAGTATGCTTGAAGATTTTTGGTTGCCTCGTCGTGAAGGTGGTAGAGGAACAGAAATTACTACACTTCCAGGTGGTCAGAATCTTGGTGAATTAACTGACGTTGAGTATTTTCAGAAAAAACTTTACAGAGCTTTAGGAATTCCAGAATCTAGAATTGGAGCAGACCAAGGATTTAATCTAGGAAGATCTTCAGAAATTTTAAGAGACGAAATTCAGTTTTCAAGATTTGTAGGAAGATTGAGGAAAAAATTTAGCGGTCTTTTTCATGATATGTTGAGAACTCAACTTATCTTAAAAAATATTGTTACTCCAGAAGAATGGGATGGGATGAGTGATCATATTCAATATGATTACTTATATGATAATCATTTTGCAGAGTTAAAACAAACAGAATTAATGAATGAAAGAATGAATCTTCTTCAAGTCATGGATCCTCATATTGGTAAATATTATTCAGTTGATTATGTCAGAAGAAATATTCTTCATCAGACTGATCAAGAGATTGTGGAGCAAGATCAAAAAATGGCATACGAAAAAGAGGTTGGTATTATTCCACCTCCAACGCCAACGATTGATCCTACTACTGGAATGCCAATGGATTATGTTACGGATGTTGGTTCGAAACTTGTTAAGAAAACTCAAAATCAAAATACTAAAGATCTTGAGATTGGATTAGGTAAATCTATAAACGAACCAGATCTAAAAAAATCAGGTAAATCTACAGAAGCACCAGAAATTAAAACCAGTAAAGGCGAAAAGATATAAATAATTAAAATTACTAATAATTCATGGAAACTTCGGAATTTGTCGATATGGTAATGTCTGATGCATCTCCCACAGATCTGACAGATAATATCAAACAAATGTTATTTGATAGATCTGTTCAAATGATTGATGACGTGAGACCATATGTTGCAGCACAATTATTTGATCCCACACAACTAGAGGTAGAAGAAGAATAATGGCTCACAAAGTAGTAGGAACAGGAACTACAGTTGCAATATTTGTAGGAACCGGGGCAACATCAATACCAATTTCTCTTCAGACTGGGTATTTAAGAATAGCAACTTCAGTTGCATCTCATGTTGGAATTGCATCTACAGCAACTGCAACAGCATCTAGAAATGATTATTTTGTTCCAACATCTGATGTTACAATTTTAAAAGATAGAGTTGCATCTAGTAGAGTAAGTGCTGCAACAACCGGAACTTCCACAACTTACACATTTGATCAGAACAATGGAAATCCATTTTTGGTTGGGGATTTTGTCACAGTAACTGGATCATCTGTTAGTGGTTATAATTGCAGTCACCAATTAATAAGTTCATCAAATACAACTCCAGGATCAGAATCAGTCACTGTCTCATTTAATAGTTCTGCTACAACTGTAGCATTTACTGGTAGTGCAGATGTTAGAAGATCTGTAGTGGTTAATACTTTTGGTAATGCTGCTGGTTATGCACAAATCTCACAAGTCCAAATCGTATCCCAGGCATAACCATGAAACTTATCACAGAACAAATCGAATCTATTAAAGTCATTACAGAAGAAAAGAACGGTAAAACTAATCTGTATATTACTGGACCATTTCTTCAAGCGGAAGTTACAAATAGAAACGGACGTTGTTATCCCTTCCCAATTTTAGAAAGAGAAGTTAAGAAATACAACGATAAGTATATCACATGTGGTAGGGCATTGGGAGAACTTGGACACCCTGATGGTCCAACTGTAAATCTGGACAGAGTGTCCCACATGATTACAAGTTTAAAGGCAGAAGGAAATAACTTCGTAGGAAAAGCAAAAATTCTTGACACCCCAATGGGCAACATCGCCAAGTCTCTTCTTGGCGAGGGTGTAAAACTCGGTGTCTCTTCAAGAGGAGTTGGTTCTCTTGTTGAAAGAAATGGTGTCAAATATGTTGGAGATGACTTCATGTTATCTACTGCTGCTGATATTGTATCGGATCCTTCTGCACCTGACGCATTTGTTCAGGGTATTATGGAGGGTAAAGAGTGGGTTTGGCAAAATGGCAAACTTGCAGAACAAACTTTAAATGGACTTTTGACTATGAAAATGAGTCCAGATAAAATGGTGAATGAAGAGAAATTACTTGGTCTCTTCAATCATTACCTCAAAAATCTTTAATTCATAAATAAATAATAGAATAAAGGATAGTTTAAATTTATTCGGAGAGATCTAAATGTCAACTGGTAATTTACAAGAAATGGGCGCTACAGCAACTAATCAATCCAAGTCTGCGGTAAATGCGACTGCTCAACCTGGGGATCCAATGTTGAGCAATGGCGCTTTTGTTGGCGGAACTCCTGGGCAAACTATTACTGATCTCGGGGGTCCTACTCCTGATAATTACAGATCTACAGATGACTCAGCAAAATTAAACTTTGCTGCTGTTGCTTCTGTTAGAAACGTAGTTAATGCGATGGCAATGAGAGCAGAAGAAGAAGAGTATGAGGACGAAGAAGTAATTTCCGAAGTTGAAGAAACTGAAGAATATGAAGAAGAAGAATTTGATGGTGAAGAAGTAGAAGACGAAGATGAAATTGAAATTGATGTAGAAGAAGATGTTCAAGCTTTATTTGGCAATGAAGATCTATCAGAAGAATTTAAAGAAAGAGCAAAAACTGTTTTTGAAACAGCACTTAGATCGAAGATCCAAGAAGCTGCCGATATGATTGCTGCTCGTTATGAGAAAGCACTCGAAGAGAACGTAGCAGCAATTCACCAGGAACTCACAGAAAGAGTGGATTCATACCTTGAGTATGTTGCTGGTGAATGGATCACCGAAAATGCGCTCCAAGTAGAGCGTGGACTTAAATCAGAACTCTCTGAGTCCTTTATGACTGGACTCAAGGGTCTTTTTGAAGAACATTATGTACAAATCCCTGAAGAAAAATATAATGTGCTTGAAAGCATGGTAGACAAACTTGATGATATGGAGTCGAAACTCAACGAACAAATCGAAAGAAACGTTCAGTTAACCCAAAGACTTAGCGAATCAGTTTCCGATAGTATCTTCCACGAAGTTGCTAGAGGTCTCTCCGAGACCCAAAAAGGAAAACTCGCAGGTCTTTCCGAAAGTGTTGAGTTCATTAGTGAAAATGACTATCGTGGGAAGTTGGAAGTTCTTAAAGAATCCTATTTCTCTAGAACCCCAGTAACTCAATCTAGAGTTAACGATGATGAAATGCTCGGAACAACGTCAGAAACTCTTTCAGAGTCAATGGACATGTATATCAGAGCAGCTCAAAAATACTCTATTAAGTGATTTTTAAATTATAACTCAAACACTTTTTAACTAACGGAGAAATTTTCCAATGTATAACGCAGAATATCTGCAAGAAAAGTGGTCCCCCCTCTTGAATTGTGAAGGACTTGATCCAATCAAGGATTCACATCGTAGAGGAGTAACCGCAATCTTGCTAGAAAATCAAGAAAGAGCACTCCGCGAAGAGCGTGGATTCCTTTCTGAAGCTCCAACCATGGCAGCTGGAACTGGTGGTTTTGGTGGTGGTACTTATGGTACTGCTGCTGCAGCCGGTCCTGTCGCTGGTTTCGATCCAGTTCTGATCTCTTTGATCAGACGTTCAATGCCACAACTTCTTGCTTATGATATTTGTGGTGTTCAACCAATGACTGGTCCTACTGGACTTATCTTTGCAATGAGAACTCGCTACGGTACTAATCGTACTACTGGAACTGAAGGATTCTTCAATGAACCAGATTCGAGATTCTCTGGTCAAGATTCCGATGGATCACTCCTTGCAAGTGACTACACTGCACAAGCATCTGTTGGTATCGCCACCACTGCTGCCCAAACTGGTAGCAACCCAGGTCTCCTTAACGATGCCTCACCTGGCGCCTATAACGTAGGTCAGGCAATGGCAACCACCGACGCTGAAGCACTCGGTGACTCTGGTCAACTTTTCAACGAGATGAACTTCTCGATTGAGAAAGTTACTGTCGCTGCAAAGTCAAGAGCACTGAAGGCCGAGTATTCACTCGAACTTGCTCAAGACCTTAAGGCTGTTCACGGTCTTGATGCCGAAGCAGAACTTGCGAACATTCTTTCCACTGAAATCCTTGCAGAAATCAACAGAGAAGTTGTTCGTACTGTTTATCAAATTGCTGAAGCTGGCGCTCAAGCAAACACTGCCACCGCTGGCATCTTTGACCTTGACGTTGACTCCAACGGTCGTTGGTCAGTTGAGAAGTTCAAAGGTCTTCTTTTCCAACTAGAGCGCGATGCTAACGCTATCGCTCAAAGAACTCGTAGAGGAAAAGGTAACACGATCATCTGTTCTGCTGACGTTGCTTCGGCACTCACCATGGCTGGTGTTCTTGATTACACCCCAGCACTGAATGTAAACTTGAACGTTGATGATACTGGCAGCACTTTTGCTGGTGTTATTAACGGTAAGTATAAGGTTTATATCGACCCATATTCGGCTAACATTTCTGCTCAGCAGTATTATGTTATCGGATTTAAGGGCGCATCCCCTTATGACGCTGGACTGTTCTATTGTCCTTATGTTCCTCTCCAAATGGTTCGCGCCGTTGGTCAGGACACCTTCCAACCAAAAATTGGATTTAAGACCCGCTACGGCATGGTTGCTAATCCATTCGCTGAAGGAACCGATCAAGGACTCGGTAGACTCAAGACTAACTCTAACCGTTATTACAGAAGAGTACAAGTCAAAAACCTTATGTAAAGTTGGTTCACATATTTTTCAAGGAGTCCCTAAGGACTCCTTTTTTTTATCTAAATAAAAATAAAAGAAAATGTCAGCAACACCATATAATAAACAAATAAGTAATCGCAATTATTTGTCCCCAGTCGGATTTAAATTTATATTATCAAGATATCCTAGAGTTGATTTCTTTTGCACCAAAGCTGGTATACCTGGAGTAACTCTTGGTGTCGCAATTCAACCAACATACTTAAAGGATATTCCAATTCCTGGAGATAAATTAGAATACGAAGACTTAGTTTTAGATTTTTTAGTTGATGAAGATTTGGTTAATTATATTGAAGTATATAACTGGTTAATCGGTTTAGGTTATCCAGAAAATGTTTCACAATTTAATGAGTGGAGAGCAACAAATACAACAGATCCATCCACAGATGGTAAAGATCTCAGAAACATATATTCGGATGCAACTCTACAAGTTCTGAATAGTAATTTTCAACCACAAGCAAATATTAAATTTAGAGATATTTTTCCAACTTCATTAACTGGATTATCTTTCGATACGACAAAAAAAGATTACGATTATTTCACAGCAAGGGTCACTTTTAAGTACACTATATACAATATAATGGATCGAAATTATAATGAGTATGAACCTTGATGAAATCCAGGAATTCTGGAGAAATGATGCAATTATAGATGTTGATAATTTACATGTGGAATCTATAAAAATTCCACAACTTCACGCAAAATATTATAACATTTATAACAATATATCTTTACTTAAGAAAAAATCTTTAGATGATTTTAATAAGTTAAAGAAAGATAGGTATGAGTATTATAGTGGAAAATCTTCAGCAGAGATTTATTCTGAAGAACCATTTCCATATAAAGTTCGGGATAAAGAATCTATGAATAGATATATTGATGCTGACAATAAACTGTCAGCGATTAGATTAAAAAATGAATACTACGATTCAATGTTGAGATATCTGGACGATATTATCAAACAAATTCATAATAGAACATATCAAATTAAGAACGCAATTGATTGGCATAAATTTCAAGCAGGATATGAGTAATATTATAATTTCAAAGAAAAATGAAGTTTACTTACATATTGAGGCAGAACCTCACATATGTCAGGAGTTAAATGACTTGTTCACCTTTGAAGTTCCTGGTGCAAAGTTTATGCCGCAGTATCGTAGTAAATACTGGGACGGCCGAATACGACTATTCAGTTTAACTAAAAATGAATTGTATATTGGACTATTAGATAAGTTAATAAGTTTTGCTAACTCTAGTAATTACACTTATGAATTTAAAAATAGTAAATTTTATGGATTACCTTTTGAAGTAAATGAAAATATTTCTTATGAAGGGGTCTCTGATTATATCACATCTATATCATGTCATAAACCAAGAAATTATCAAATTGAAGGTGTTTATGATGCATTAAAAAATAATCGCAAACTTTTAGTATCCCCAACTGCATCTGGTAAGTCTTTAATAATTTATTCAATTACTCGATACTACACAGAAAAAGGTTTATCAACTTTGATTATTGTTCCTACGACATCTCTTGTAGAACAAATGTATAAGGATTTTTCAAGTTATGGATGGGAATCTGAAAATTATTGTCATATCATTTATTCAGGAAAAGAAAAGTATGATATTAATCTACCAGTAGTCATTACAACCTGGCAATCAATTTATAAAGAACCATTAAAATGGTTTGATCGTTTTGATGTTGTTATTGGAGATGAGGCACATTTATTTAAATCAAAGTCTCTCGTTGACATCATGACCAAATTATTAGACTGCAAGTATAGATTTGGTCTCACTGGAACTTTAGACGGCACACAGACGCATAAATGGGTCTTAGAGGGGTTGTTTGGGCCTTCATATAAAGTGATTCAGACTAAAGAATTAATTGAAAAAGGACACCTATCAAATTTAAATATTAAAATTTTATTACTTAAGCATAATGGAATTAAATTTGATGACTATGAACAAGAGGTTCAATTCATTATAGGTAATGATCGTAGAAACTCTTTTATCAAAAACTTAACTCTAGATTTAAAAGGAAACACTTTAGTGTTGTTTAGTAGAGTAGATTCTCATGGGAGGATTCTTTACGACCTTATAAATAGTTCTAAGAGCAAAGAAAGAAAAGTTTTCTTTGTCTATGGTGGAGTTGATGTAAAGGAAAGAGAAGAAGTTAGAAGAATAGTAGAAACGGAAACCAATGCAATTATTATTGCTTCCTACGGAACTTTTTCAACTGGAATTAACATTAAAAATTTACATAACGTTATCTTTGCTTCACCTAGTAAATCAAGAATTAGAAATCTTCAGTCTATAGGAAGAGTTCTTAGAAAAAGTCAAGATAAAGTAGAAGCAGTTCTTTACGATATTGCAGACGATATATCAGTTAACTCTTCCAAAAATTATACACTAAATCACTTAATAGAAAGAATAAAAATTTATAACGAAGAGTCCTTTGATTACAGCATCATTAATGTAAACTTAAAATAATAACTTATGGAAGACGAATTCTATTCAGTGTTAAAACTTGTATCTGGTGAAGAGTTAATGGCAAAGGTTTGTCCTTGTTATGAAGATGATCGTATTGTTTTGATTTTAGATAATCCTGTTGTTATAAAGGATATTATTAGAACTAAAAGTGGTATGAGGGCTTATAGAGTAGAACCATGGATTAAGGTAATTGAAGATGAAATGTTTTTTATTAATATGGATAAAGTTATTACTATGACTGAAGTATCAGATATACATACATTAAGAATGTATAAACGATATCTTAGAGAGAACTGTAATCAAGAAGGCACATCTAGAATTAGTTCATCTAAATCTATGGGATACATATCCTCTGTATCTGAATTTAAGAATACTCTAGAGAATCTATATAAGAGTAGCTAAGGTGTCCTTTCAACCCTAACAGAGTTATTCTACACACATTCCGTACACTTGTCAAGCCCCCCTCAAGTGTGGTATAATTATGAATAAGAAATGAGTAAAGTTAATGGCAATAGTAATGGCAAAAAGAAAAAAGGATGCAGAACATTACGTAAACAACAAAGAATTTCTCTACGCAATAGTTGAATATAAAAGACTAGTGTCTCTTTCTGAATCTGATAATGTTCAGAAACCTCGTATTCCACACTATATTGGAGAGTGCTTTTTAAAGATTGCTACACACTTATCATACAAACCAAACTTTGTCAATTACATGTTTAGGGAAGACATGGTGTCAGATGGTATAGAAAACTGTGTTCAATACATTAATAATTTTAACCCAGAAAAATCAACTAACCCATTTGCATATTTTACTCAAATCATTTACTATGCATTTCTTCGTAGAATTGCCAAAGAAAAAAAACAATTAGAAATCAAAAATAAAATTCTGGAACAGTCTGGATTTGATGAAGTTTTTGTTTCGGATAATAATGTTCTAAGTGGTACAAGTTCAGATATGAATACGATTAAGAGTAATATTCAAAATAAAATGAATTATTGATATGAAAGTTGCGATTATTACCGACCAACATTTTGGAGTTAAGAAATCTGATAAGTCATATCATAACTACTTCAAAAAATTTTATGATAATATTTTCTTTCCAACTCTGGAGGAAAGAGGTATTACTCAATTAGTTGATATGGGTGATACTTTTGATAATAGAAAAAACATTGATATCTGGTCTTTAAAATGGTCAAAGGATAATTATTACAACCGGATGTCGGAAATTGGAGTACAAGTTCATACAATTGTAGGAAATCATACTGCATATTATAAGAATACGAATGCAGTAAACTCAGTAGATCTTTTAATGAGGGAGTATAATAATATTCAGGTTTACTCTGAAATCACCGAAGTATTAATTGATAAATTAAAAATTCTTTTTGTTCCTTGGATTAATTCTGAAAATACAAAAGATAGTATTGCAAAAATTAAATCATCTACATGTAATGTTTTAATGGGGCATCTTGAATTGAATGGATTCTCTCCTTACAAAGGCCATGTGATGACGGAAGGAATGAATTGTAATATATTTGAAAATTTTAAACTTGTTTTTTCTGGACACTATCATACCAAATCAGATAATGGAAAAATATTTTATTTGGGTAATCCGTATCAATTGTATTGGAATGATGTAAATGATACGCGAGGATTTCATATTTTTGATACAAAAACTTTGGAATTGGAATTTATACCAAATACGTATGAAATGTTTAAGGTAATAGAATATAATGATACTCCATCTCAATTTTATAATTACAATGAATGTTTTGAAAAATATGTAAAACTAATTGTCAAGAAAAAAACAAATTCAAAACAATTTGAAAAGTTTTTTAATAAACTATCAGATGCATCTCCATTTGAATTGAAAGTTATTGATGAAATTAAAATTGAGGATTGTGATATTGAGGTGTTGGAATCCGAAGGAACAGTTGCAATTCTTGACAAATATATAGATAATGCAGAAATTGATTTAAACAAAAGTATGTTAAAATCAATGATGGAATCCATTTACAAAGAAGCATCGGAAGTTGAATAATGTTTGTTCTAGCTTTAAAGGGTAGAGAAAACGAGGGTCTTTATTCAGTTGATAATGAAGACGGTGATCGTGTTCTTTATTTGTTTAAAGAGGAAGATGATGCTGAACGATTTGTTGTATTGATGGAAGCAGACAATTTCCCAAAACTAGTGGTAATAGAAGTTGATGAAGAATCAACCATTGCAGTGTGTGAGGCAAATCAATATACTTATGTTATAATAGAACCAGATGACCTTGTAATTCCTCCGAATGATCACATTTCAAAAAATTAGATGGCGTAATTTTTTAAGTACAGGTAATCAATTCACTGAGATAGATTTTACACAAAATTCCACAACATCCATTGTTGGTAAGAATGGATCGGGAAAAAGTACAGTCTTAGATGCTCTTACTTTTGTTTTATTTAATAAACCTTTTCGTAAGATTAATAAACCGCAACTTCTAAACTCTACCAATGAAAAAGATTGTTTAGTTGAAATAGAATTTTCAAGTTCTAATGTGAATTGGATGATTCGTAGAGGGATTAAACCTAGTATATTTGAAATTTATAGAAACGGGAATCTCCTAGAGCAAAGTGCAGATATAAAAGATGATCAAAAGTTTTTAGAAACTAAAGTTCTTAAATTAAATTACAAATCCTTTACTCAGATTGTAATTTTGGGATCATCTACATTTGTTCCATTTATGCAATTGCCTTTGGCATCTAGAAGAGAAATTATTGAAGATCTATTAGACATAAAGATCTTCTCTATAATGAATTCTATTTTAAAAGATAAAATTAAAACAACTCAAGAAGAAATTAAACAACTTAATTATAAGAAGAATATAGTTAATGAAAAAACTTCAATGCAGGAAAGTTTTATATATGAATTGGATGTAAAAGGCCAATCAGAAATAACTAGAAAAAATAATAAAATTTTAGAAATAACAAATAATATTAAATCAGCGGAAACTATTTGTGCTGAACTAGTAGACAAATCTGAAAGCATTGATTCTGAAATACAAAAATATGTTAACTGCACAAACAAATCTAAGAAGTTGTATGACCTAAGAGGTAAATTACAAAATAAATTAGATCGTTTAAACAAAGATAAATTATTTTTTGTTGAGAATGAAACATGTCCAACATGTAGTCAAGTCATTGGGTCCGATGTAAAATCTCATAAAATTCAAGAACATGATAATCTTCTTGAGGAAGTAAATGGTGGATTGAATGAACTCGAAAAACAACTTGAATTGAATCAAGAAGAAGAAAAAAAATTAGCAAATTTTTCATCTAAACTTTTGGAGTTGAATAAACAAATACGAGATATCAATAATAAATGTAAATATGATTTACAAGTTATAGAAGACATTAAGAATGAAATATTTGATATTGAACATAACCTTGAAAATAAATTAGAGGAAACTGAAAAACTAAAATCATTAAAACGTGATGTTAGTTCTATTGAATCTAAATTAAATCAAAAAAGTGAACAGATACAGTATCATGATTTCATCTATTCCCTTCTCAAAGATAATGGAGTAAAGTCTAAGATCATTAAAAATTATTTACCAGTAATCAATCAACAGGTGAATCGTTTTCTTCAAATGATGGATTTTTACATCAACTTTAATTTTGATGAAGAATTTAATGAAACTGTAAACACACCAATACATGAAAACTTTTCATATGAATCTTTTAGTGAGGGTGAAAAGCAAAGAATTGATTTGGCCTTGGTGTTTACTTGGAGAGAAATTGCACGGATGAAAAATTCTGTAAATACAAATCTTTTAATTTTAGATGAAGTGTTTGATAGTTCTCTTGATATAAATGGAACTGATGATTTCTTAAAAATTATTAGATACATAGTTAAAGATGCAAACATTTTTGTTATCTCACACAAATCTGAAATGCATGATAAATTTGAAAATGTTATACAATTTGATAAGGTTAAGGGATTTAGTCGGGTTGTGTGATATCATGGATTTACTCACGGAGAACTGCAATGGCAAATCAAGTTCCAAATTGGATTCATCACAGTAAGAAGGAACAAAAACGAAAATTGAAACCTCAGGCACTTAGACAAGCAAAGGCACGAAGAGATGCCTTGCTGTGCCGCCTAGACAAGTGTCACAAGACCTCTCACAACGGGGGGTCTTTTTTTGTAGTATAGGATCAGTTCAAACAAACACCATGCCTGTCAATCACGAAATCAAATCTCAACTCGCCAAACTGCTTGCCACCGAAGATCTAGTGGTTGAGCACAAAAAAGTTTCTACTGCTTGTTTTAACGTGCATACAAGAGTCTTGACTTTGCCTATGTGGGATAGGGCTAGCAATGTTGTATATGATATGTTGGTTGGTCATGAGGTTGGTCACGCTTTGTATACCAGTTATGATGATTGGAAAAAAGATTTCAAAATTCCAAAATCAATTATGAATATTGTAGAAGATGCTCGTATTGAAAAATTGATGAAGCGTCGTTATGCTGGCATTGCTAAAACTTTTTATAATGGATATAAGGAACTTAATGATGAGGATTTTTTTAGTATCTCTAATACTGATATTTCAAAGATGAATCTTGCTGATAGAGCAAATCTTTTGTTTAAGATTGGTAATTATGTGGATGTTCCTATTAATGAAAATGAGACACGTATCATTAATATGATTGCTGCTGCTGAGACTTTTCAAGATGTTGTTGATGCTGCAACTGCACTTTACGAATTTTGTAAAATTGAGGAATCTACTAAAGATGAAAATTCTACTAGTTCGGAAAGTTCTAACGAAAATTCTGAGAATCAATCAAGTTCCGAGTTTATTGATTCTGAATCCAATGATGATAGTTCTGAATCCAATGATGATAATTCTGAATCCGATGATGACCCCACAGATTCAAATACAAAGGAAGAAAAATTATATGGCGGTACAGCAGAAAAAAAATCTTCAGATCAACCTGATAATGACTTTGTTCCAGAAGTTAAGACTATGGACGCATTGAATGATGCTATTGAAAAACTAATTAACATGGATGGTGGTGAAAACAGTTATATAGAAATTCCTAAACTAAATCTAGACACAGTTATTATAAAAAATAAAGAAATTCACGATTGTATTACTCAAAAATGGGAATCTGTTGATGATGAGGTATTCACCTATATTGATAGTGAGTATAATAAATTTAAATACAACTCTAAAAAAGAAGTTAGTTACCTTATTAAAGAATTTGAATGTAGAAAATCTGCAGATCAATATTCTCGTTCTATCACCGCTAGAACTGGAGTTCTCAATACATCTAAACTTCATACTTACAAATTTAATGAAGACCTATTCAAAAAAATATCAGTAGTTCCTGATGGTCAAAATCATGGATTGATTTTTATTCTAGATTGGTCTGGGTCAATGAATAGGGTTATGCTTGACACTATTAAACAATTGTA
>Ga0315292_10000238_pt1 | contig 23573 bp, 24 predicted proteins | sample YL17G13_0_MG_FD_204029 | JGI IMG/M metagenome (GOLD analysis project Ga0315292, IMG submission 204029) | Sediment microbial communities from Yellowstone Lake, YNP, Wyoming, USA - YL17G13_0 | ecosystem: Environmental > Aquatic > Freshwater > Lake > Sediment | place: USA: Wyoming | collected... | reverse complement strand
GGTGCCGCCCGCCACGATCGCCGCCTCGCCCGCCAGCCGTCCGCGCCACCACGGCGCCGTGGCCCAGGTCAGCGCTGCGAGCACCGCCCCCATCACCGCGGCGGCCGCCCCCGCGCGGGCGGCCGCCGCCAGCAGCCGCCGCCCGCCCAGCGGCCCCACCTTGCGCGATAGCCACAGCCAGAGCTGCGCGAAGTTGATCAGCGCGGTGAGGCCGGTGGAGAGGGCCAGCCCCACGTGCCCCCAGACGCGCATCAGGAGCAGGTTCAGGCCGAGGTTCACGCCCACCGAGATGAAGCTCGCCACCAGCGGCGAGCGCGTGTCCCCCAGGGCGTAGAAGGCCGGCACCAGCACCTTGATGCCGCTGTAGGCGGCCAGCCCGACGCTGTAGGCGACGAGCGCCTGCGCCGTGGCCTGCGTGTCGTGGGCCGTGAACTGGCCGTGCTGGTAGAGCAGCGCGGTCAGCGGCCACGCCAGGGCGGCCAGGCCGGCGCCCGCCGGCAGGGTCAGCGCCAGAGTCGTGCGGACCGCGCGATGCAGCGTGCGCTTGAGCCCGTCGATGTCCCCCGCCGAGGCGGAGCGCGACATCGAGGGCAGCGACACGGTGGCCATGGCCACGCCGAACAGTCCGATGGGCACGAACAGGATGCGGAAGGCGTACGCCAGCCACGACACCGCGCCGGTGCCCAGGGTGGAGGCGAGCATCGAGTTGATCACCACGTTGATCTGCACGGCCGACAGCCCGATGGCCGCCGGCGTCATGAGGACCGCCACGCGCCGCACCCCGGGGTGATCGAGCCGGGGCGGCCACGCCGGGCGGAAGCCGAGCCGCCACAAGGGCGGCAGCTGGGCGGCGAACTGCAGCACGCCCCCCGCCATCACGCCGAGCGCCATGGCCACGATCGGCTCGGCGCCCAGCCCGTACATCACCGGCACCAGCGACAGCGTCACCACGATGTTGCCGAGGTTGAACCACACCGGCGAGAGGGCCGCCGGACCGAAGCGGCGCAGCGAGTTCAGCATCCCCATGGCGGCGGCCGCCAGCGCCACGAAGAGCAGGAAGGGCAGCATGAGCCGCGCCAGGTGGACGGTCAGCTCGAGCTTGCCCGGCACGGCGGCGAAGCCCGGGGCCATGACGCGCACCAGCGCCGGCGTGAAGATCCAGCCGACCACGACGATGGCGCTGATCACGACGGCGACGGCGTTCATCACCTGCCCGCCGAGCCGCCACGCCTCGGCCGGGCCGCGCTTCTGCAGCGTGTCGGTGAAGGTGGGGACGAAAGCGGCCGACAGCGCGCCCTCGGCGAAGAGGTCGCGCAGCAGGTTGGGGACCCGGAAGGCGATGTTGAACGCGTCGGCGGCGTTGCCGGCGCCGAACAGCGCGGCCATCACCTGCTCGCGCACCACGCCGAGCACGCGGCTGACCAGGGTGGCCGCGCTCACCGGCCCGGCGGCGGCGCCGAGGCCTTCGCCATCGCCCGTCACCGGCGCGGCGGACGCGCCGGTCGTCGGCTCCGCCTCGCCGGCGCTCGGGCCCGTCGTTGACCCCTCCGGAAACGGCGTGCTAGCGTCCCGCGCCATGACTCTCTGGCAAGCCGCGGTGCTGGGCATCGTGCAGGGCCTGACGGAGTTCCTGCCGGTGTCCAGCTCGGCGCATCTGGCTCTCTTCCCGTGGATCTTCGGCTGGCGCGACCCGGGGCTCGCGTTCGACGTGGCCCTGCACTGGGGCACCTTGCTGGCGGTCGGGATCTATTTCTACCGCGACTGGCTGGCGCTGGCCGGCGGGGTGCTGCGCGCGGCGCGCGAGCGGCGCGGGAACGCCGACGCGGGGCTGGCCGCGAAGCTCGTGGTCGGCAGCCTGCCCGCCGCCGCGGCCGGCCTGCTGCTCGAGGACGCGGCCGAGGGCGCGCTGCGCTCGCCGTGGATCATCGCCGCCATGCTCGCCGCCGTGGCCCTGCTGCTGTGGGCGCTCGACCGCCGCGCCCGAACCGGCCCGGCCGGCATCGTCCCGGGCTGGGGCAGCGTGCTGCTCATCGGGGCCGCGCAGGCCGTGGCCCTGGTGCCGGGCACCTCGCGCTCCGGGATCACCATGGCGGCCGGCCTGCTGGTCGGGCTGCCCCGCCCGGCCGCGGCCCGCTTCTCCTTCCTGCTCTCGGCTCCCATCATCCTCGGAGCCGGCGTGCACCAGATCAAGGACTTCGCGCAGGGCCCGCCCCTGGCGCTGGCCGTCGGCCTGGTGGCCTCGGCGCTCGCCGGCGGCGCGGCCATCGGCTTCCTGCTGCGCTATCTGGCGCGCGGGTCGTTCGCGCCCTTCGCGGTGTACCGGCTGCTGCTGGCGGGGTTGGTGGTCGGCCTGTTGATCGCGCGCCCCGCGTAGCGCGGGCGCGGGCTCCGCCGGCGGATCCGGGTCGGGCGCGACGGTCGGTCCCACCGGAGGGGTCAGGCGGGCGGGCCCGCGGCGCGGCCGCCCTTGGCGGCGCGCTCGGCGAAGTAGCGGTTGAGAAAGTCGCGCAGGGCGACCCGCGCCCGATGCAGGCGCGACTTCACCGCCGGGATGGAGATCTCCAGGATCTCCGCCACCTCGGCGTTGGACTTCCCCTCCCACTCCCGCAGCAGGAAGACCTTCGCCAGGTCCTCGGGCAGCGCATCGACGGCCCGCTGCAGCGCGACGCGCAACTCGGAGTTGAGCAGTTCCTCGGCCGGCGTGCGCGCCCAGTCGGCGATCTGCAACGGCGCGCGCGTCTCGCTGCCGTCGCCGGGCTGCTCGAGCGACACCATACCGTCCCGGCGCTTGCGCAGCCGCATCAGGGCGGCGTTCATGGCGACCCGGTAGAGCCACGTCGAGAACGTGGACTCGCCCTTGAAGCGCGGCAGGCTGCGGTACGCCGAGAGGAAGGCGTCCTGCAGCGCGTCGGAGGCGTCCTCCTCGTGGCGCAGGACCTTGTAGGTGAGGCGGTGCACCTTGTCGGCGTAGCGTTTGACCAGCTCGTCGAAGGCGAGCGTGTCCCCGGCCTGGGCACGGGCCACCAGGGCGCTGTCGTCGGGCGGCGGCGGGCCGCCGGCCGTCCTTCCCGTGAGACCGCCCTCCTGCCGAGCTGCCATCCCGCCCCCCCGTCGCCGCGTTCGCCGTTCGGACTCCCACAATACGGGGGCCGGCCCGCGGGGGTCAAATACCCCGGGGCCGCGCGACCGTCAGGCGGGGGGGCACGCCGCCGCCGTCAGCCCCCGGGCCGCGGGCTCTCGGCGGCGACCGGATTGAACAGCGTGCCGACCCCCTCGACGCCGATCTCCACCACGTCCCCGGCGGCCAGCGGCCCCACGCCCGCCGGCGTGCCGGTCGAGACCACGTCCCCGGGCTCGAGCGTCATGACCCGCGAGATGAACGCCACCAGCTCGGCGCTCTTCACGATCAGATCGCGGGTGTGACCGTCCTGCCGCCGGACACCGTTGACCGCCGCCCAGACGGCGAGGGCGTCCGGATCCACGCCGCGGACCACCGCCGGCCCGCACGGGCAGAAGGTGTCGAAGCCCTTGCCGCGCGTCCACTGCACGTCTTTCTTCTGCAGCTCGCGCGCCGTCACGTCGTTGACCGCGGTCACGCCGAAAATCGCGGCCCGCGCCTCGGCCGCCGTCGCCCGGCGCAGCCGGCGGCCGACGACCACCGCCATCTCGGCTTCGTGGTCGACGCGCCCGGCGCCCTCCGGCAGCACGATGACGCCGAGCGGCGGCAGCAGCGCCGAGGGCGGCTTGAGGAACAGCACGGGTTCGTCGGGAACCGTGCTGCGCGACGCGCTCTCGGCGACGTGCAGCAGGTAGTTGAGGCCCACGCACACGACCTTGGTGGGCTCGCAGGGGCAGAGCAGCTCGGCGCCGGCCGCCGCCACGCGCTCGCCGGTCTCGCGAGCCCCGGCCCACGGCGGCCCGTCGAGGAGCAGCAGGAGGTCGTCCCGGTGCACGGCGTACGCCGCGCCGCCGGGCGCGCGCACGCGCACGAAGCGATCGCCGGAAGGACTCGGAGCAGCCACGGCAAGGACCTCCGTCGAGGCGGGCGTCGGGGGAAAAGAAGGAGGTTCCCCATCGTTCTCGTGCCCCGAAGAAACCCCGCACCCAGAGGCGTACGGCACGTCCGCGAACTCGAAGTTAGGCGTGGGTCATCCGGGAGTCACAGTGAGGACAGGCAACCTCGCTTCGCTCTAGGACTGAGCGGAGCGTACGCGCGCGTCTTTCGGGCTGTCAAGAATACTCCCGGGCCGGCGCACTCCGGACCCCGCCGCTTGGCCCGGGCGCCCCGGTTCTGCTATCCTGAACTCGATTCGAGGATTCGCTGCCTGTCCGGCGGCCCCCCTCCGGGGCCTTCCACGGAGACATCTTCCATGACACTCGAGGAACGCTTCCGCCGGCGCACCGCGCCGATAGCGGTGATCGGCCAGGGCTACGTCGGGCTGCCCCTGGCGGTTGAGTTCGCCAAGGTCGGCTTCCCGGTCTACGGCATCGACCTGGACGAGCGCAAGATCGCCCGCCTGCGCCGCGGCGACTCCTACATCCAGGACGTGCCCAGCCGCGTGCTGGCCCCGCTGGTCAAGCAGGGGCGGCTCAAGCCCACGACGGACTTCTCGGTGCTCAAGCGCGCGGCGGTGGCCAGCATCTGCGTCCCCACGCCGCTGTCCAAGACCAAGGACCCCGACATGTCCTTCGTGGTGTCGGCGAGCGAGCAGGTGGCCAAGTACCTGCACCAGGACATGGCGGTCATCCTCGAGAGCACGACCTACCCCGGCACCACCGACGAGCTGTTGCTGCCGATGATGGAGAAGACCGGCCTCAAGGTGGGCAAGGACTTCTTCCTCGCCTTCTCCCCGGAGCGGGTCGATCCGGGCAACCCGGTCTTCCAGACGAAGAACACGCCCAAGGTGATCGGCGGCATCACGCCGCGCTGCACCGAGGTGGTGTGCGAGCTGTACCGCCACGTCTTCGACCGCATCGTGCGGGTCTCCTCGACGCGCGTCGCCGAGATGGTCAAGCTGCTCGAGAACACGTTCCGCAGCGTCAACATCGGCCTGGTCAACGAGACCGCACTCCTGTGCGAGCGCCTGGGCATCGACGTCTGGGAGGTCATCGACGGGGCGGCCACCAAGCCCTTCGGGTTCATGCCTTTCTACCCCGGCCCCGGCCTCGGCGGCCACTGCATCCCGATCGATCCCTTCTACCTCTCGTGGAAGGCGCGCGGCCACGGCTTTCAGGCGCGCTTCATCGAGCTGGCCGGCGAGATCAACGGCAGCATGCCCCGCCACGTGGCGCGCCGCGTCATCCAGGCGCTGAACACCGTCAAGAAGGGGGTCAACGGGTCGCGCGTGCTCGTGCTCGGCATCGCCTACAAGCCGGACATCGACGACGTGCGCGAGAGCCCGGCCCTCGACGTCATCGAGCTGCTGCTCGAGATGGGCGCCAAGATCGAGTACGCGGATCCGCTGGTGCCGAGCATCGACTACCACGGCACCCGCATGCGCGCCGTGCCCCTGACGCCGGCCCGCCTGCGCGCCGCCGACTGCGTCGTGGTCACCGCCAACCACAAGGCCTTCGACTACGACGCCATCTACCGCCAGGCGCGGCTCATCGTCGACACGCGCAACGCCTTCAAGGGGCGCAAGGCGAAGAAGATCATCCGCCTGTAGTCGCCGCCCCCGGACGGTCGCGGCCGCCTCGGCGGCGGCGAAGAACGACGAGGGCCCGGCGCGCCGCGCGCCGGGCCCTCAAGATGAAAGCTCCCCATAAGAGCCGTGCTTGCGTTCCGGCCGCGCCAAGGCGTCTTTGGAACGGTCCCGTTTCCAGGACGGCACGCGAGCCACAGGGAGCTTTCTTTCCGACGGCCCCAGGAGGCTCTCCCGGGGCCTTTCGTATCCATCTACCGCTTCCGATGCCGGGGGTTCCGCGGCGCATCGGCCGCCGCTGTGAACTCGCGGCAAAGGGGGTTTCGCGACCCCGAACCCGGTCGTGGCGCCTGACGAAAGCCCCGCGCCGGTCACCCGGCGCGGGGCCCCGGCGGTCCCCGGATACGCTCGGCCTTCCCCCTGGTCCCGCTAGTTCATGACCTCGAAATCGGCGTCCACCGCCCCGTCGCCGGGATCCCGCTTGGCCCCCGGCGTCGGCTGCCCGGAGACCTCCGGGCCGCCCGCCGGAGGAGGGGCCCCCGGCCCCGCGCCGGCCGCCTGGTAGAGGGCGCGGGCGGCGTCCGACCAGGCCGCCTCCAGCCCCTCCACGGCCGACCTGACCTCGTCGTCGCTGCTGCCCTTGAGCGCTTCGCGCACCCGCTCGACCGCCGCCTCGACCTTGGCCTTGAGGGCGGCGTCCAGCTTGTCGCCGTGCTCCTTGAGCTGCTTCTGGGTCTCGTAGACCAATTGGTCCGCGCGGTTGCGCGTCTCGATGGACTCGCGGCGCTTCTGGTCCTCGGCGGCGTGCGCGTCGGCGTCCTTGACCATGCGCTTGATCTCGTCCTCGTTGAGTCCGCTGGAGGCCTCGATGCGGATCGACTGCTCCTTGCCCGTGCCCTTGTCCTTGGCCGCGACGTGCAGGATGCCGTTGGCGTCGATGTCGAAGGCCACCTCGATCTGCGGCACGCCGCGCGGCGCCGGCGGGATGCCGTCGAGGATGAAGCGGCCGAGGCTGCGGTTGTCCCGCGCCAGCTGGCGCTCCCCCTGCAGCGCGTGGATCTCGACCTGCGGCTGGCTGTCGGAGGCGGTCGAGAAGGTCTCGCTCTTGCGCGTCGGGATGGTGGTGTTGCGCTCGATGAGGCGCGTGAACACGCCGCCCAGGGTCTCCACCCCGAGCGACAGCGGCGTGACGTCGAGCAGCACCACGTCGCGCACCTCGCCGGCCAGCACGCCGCCCTGGATCGCGGCGCCCACCGCCACCACCTCGTCGGGGTTCACACCCCGGTGCGGCTCCTTGCCGAACAGCTGGCGCACCACCTCCTGCACCTGCGGCGTGCGCGTCGAGCCGCCGACCAGCACCACCTCGTCGATCTGATCGGGCCGCAGGCCGGCGTCGGCCAGCGCCTGCTTGCAGGGCCCGGCGGTGCGCTGCACCAGGTCCTCGACCAACGACTCGAAGGTGGCCCGCGTGATCGTCATGGTGAGGTGCTTGGGCCCGCTGGCGTCGGCCGTGATGAACGGCAGGTTGACGTCGGTCTGCAGCACCGTCGACAGCTCGCACTTGGCCTTCTCGCACGCCTCCTTGAGGCGCTGCAGGGCCATGGCGTCCTTGCGCAGGTCGATGCCCTCGAGCTTGCGGAACTCCTCGGCCACGTGGTCGATCAGCCGCTGGTCGAAGTCGTCGCCACCCAGGTGGGTGTCGCCGTTGGTGGCGCGCACCTCGAAGACGCCCTCGCCGATCTCGAGGATGGAGATGTCGAAGGTGCCGCCGCCCAGGTCGTAGACGGCGATCTTCTCGTCCTTCTTCTTGTCCAGCCCGTAGGCCAGGGCCGCCGCCGTCGGCTCGTTGATGATGCGCTTGACGTCGAGGCCGGCGATGCGCCCGGCGTCCTTGGTGGCCTGCCGCTGGCTGTCGTTGAAGTAGGCGGGCACGGTGACCACCGCCTCGGTCACCTTCTCGCCGAGGTAGTCCTCCGCCGTCTGCCGCATCTTCTGCAGCACCATGGCGGAGATCTCCGGCGGCGTGTAGGTGCGGTCCCCGGCCTTGACGACCGCCAGGTCGTTGGGGCCGGCGACCACTTCGTACGGCACCTTCTGCATCTCCTCGCGCACCTCGTCGAGGCGCCGCCCCATGAAGCGCTTGATCGAGAAGACGGTATTCTTGGGATTCGTGACCGCCTGGCGCTTGGCCACCAGACCGACCAGCCGCTCCCCCGTCTTGCTGAAGGCGACCACCGACGGGGTCGTGCGGAACCCCTCGGCGTTGGGGATGACCTTGGCCTCGCCGCCCTCCATGATCGCGACACAGGAGTTCGTCGTCCCCAGATCGATGCCGATGACCTTGCCCATGCTCTATCCGCTCCTTCCGAGATCGCCTCGGGTACCCGCCCGTGACGCGGAGCGCCGCCCGCGGCCCGGGCGGCCTGCCGCGCGGGGTCCGGCGCGCCGCCGGGCCCCGCCGTGCTTGCCTATTTGCCCTCGCTGCGCACCGGGATGTCCCGCGGGCGGGCCGATTCCGCCTTGGGCACCCGGATGTCGAGGACGCCGTCCTTGAACGTCGCGCTCACCTGATCGGCGGCCACCGCGGCGCCGAGCCGGAAGGAGCGCTCGAACCGCCCGTGGAACCGCTCGACGCGGTGCCACTTCACGTCCTTCTCCTCGGTCGCCTCGCGCCGCTCGCCGGCGATGCGCAGCGTGTCGCCGAAGAGCGAGACCTTCACGTCCTTCCTGTCCACGCCCGGCAGATCGAGCCGCAGGCGAATCTCGTCGGCGGTCTCGCGGATGTCCGCGCCCGGCCGCCCCACGCCGGACTCGCCGGCCGGGGTGGCGTCACCGGCGCCGCGCCAGACACTCTCGAACCGCCGGTCCATCTCGTTTTCCAGAGCGCGCCACTCGCGCGTCGGGGTGCAGCGCACCAGGCTCATCTGCATGACACCTCCACTTGTCGATTCCCCCCCGCGCCACCACGGCCGGGGGGGTCGGCGGATCGCTTGGTTCCGCGCCGCCGACTCGAAACCGCAAGCGACGTGCCACGAGGGATGAAGGGACGCTACTACAGCAACTGCCTGCTTGAGAAGCCGTTACGCCTTGTGAAGACGGCGTCCGGAGCGCTCTTGTTTCACATCGGCATGCCGTTCCGTTCCAATCGTAAACAATCGTTTCAGCTTGCGACGGAGCCGCGGTGGGCCGGGCGGTGGCGTGCCCGGCCGGAGCGCCGGCGGCAGCCCGGCTACAGCTTCGGCAGCGTGATGCCGACCTGGGCCTGGTACTTCCCCTTGCGGTCCGCGTAGGACGTCTCGCACTCGGAATCGGCGGCGAAGAAGATCAGCTGCGCGATGCCCTCGTTGGCGTAGATGCGCGCCGGCAGCGGGGTGGTGTTGGAGATCTCCAGCGTGGCGAAGCCCTCCCACTCGGGCTCGAAGGGGGTGACGTTGGTGATGATCCCGCAGCGCGCGTAGGACGACTTGCCGACGCAGGTGCACAGCACGTCGCGCGGGATGCGGAAGTACTCGACGGTGCGGCCCAGCGCGAAGGAGTTGGGCGGGATCACGCACACGTCGCCCTTGAAGTCCACGAGCGAGCGCGGGTCGAAGTGCTTGGGGTCCACCACCGTGGTGTTCACGTTCGTGAAGATCTTGAATTCGTCGGCGATGCGGATGTCGTAGCCGTACGAGGACATCCCATACGAGATGACCCCGTCGCGCATCAGGCGCGGCTCGAACGGCTCGATCATGCGGCGCTCGCGGCACATCTTCTCGATCCAACGGTCCGGCTTGACTCCCATGCCTCCTCCGGCGCTTCGCGGCGCGATCCAGGGTGCGATCTCCCCCGGCCCGCCCGGGCCGGGGCCCGACGACATCACAGAGACGACGGCCCTAGGGACCGCCTTCGATCCCCGGCGTGGCCGCGTCGCCGGCGGCCGACCCGCCGCGGGCCAGGCCGACCAGGTGCGCCAGCTCGGGCAGCAGCAGGCGCGCCAGCCCCAATCGGCAGGCGGCCGGCGAGCCGGGCAGCGCGAAGACCAGGCGGTCCCCGCGCTGCCCGGCGCACGCCCGACTGGCCATCGCCGCCGCGCCGATCTCGGCGTAGGAGAGGGCACGGAACAGCTCGCCGAAGCCGGGCAGCTCGCGCTCGCACAGGCGCGCCACCACGTCCGGCACCCGGTCGCGCGGCGCCACCCCGGTGCCACCGGTGACGACCACGGCGTCGAGCTCGAGCTCGAGCAGATCGCGCAGCGCCGCCTCGACCGCCTCCGCGGCATCGGAGACGATGCGGCGTGCCACCACGCGATGCCCGGCCGCCGCCAGGCCCTCGGCCAGGAGACGCCCGCTCTCGTCGGTCTCCGCGGTGCGCGTGTCGCTGGCCGTCAGCACCGCCACGCGCGCCGCGACCCGCGGGCCGTGCGGTGCCGCGCCGCCCGCCGCCGCGGGGCCCACGCCGCTCACCCGCCCTCCCCCGCCAGCAGCCCATCCACCGGGCGCAGCGCCAGGCCGAACGCCGCCTCCGTGACGCGCGGGTCGCAGGTGTTGCCGCGCGCCAGCAGGGTGAGCTCGCCCGGGGTCACGGGCGGCGACGGCAGCAGCCACTGCATGAGCTGCGCGCCCGCCCACAGGAGCGGCCAGGGCACCGGCACGAAGAGCCGCGGCCGCCGTCCCGCCACCTGGCGCAGCAGCTCGCGCAGCTCGTAGGCGCGCGGGCCGCAGACCGGGTACGTCGCGTTCCACAGGTCCGGCCGCTCGCAGGCCCGCGCCGCGATCTCGGCCACGTCCGCGACGTGCACGGGCTGTAGGCGGTAGCGGCCGTGCCCGGGCACCGGGACCACGGGCAGCGGCCCGGTCAGCCGCCGCAGCAGCCGCAGGAACTCGCCGCGCTCGCCCAGCACCAGGGAGCAGCGCAGCACCAGCCACTCCAGGCCGCTGCCGCGGATCAGTTCCTCGGCGCGGCCCTTGCTCCGGAGATAGGGCGCCGGGTCGCCGGCGTCCGCGCCGATGGCGCTGACGAAGAGCAGGCGGCGGACTCCGGCGCGGCGCGCCTCGGCGACCACCGCCGTGGTGCCGTCGACGACCACGGACTCGAAGGTCTGTGCCCCGCGCTCGCGCAGGATGCCCACCAGGTGGATCACGGTGTCCACGCCGTCGGCGGCGCCGCGCAGGGTCAGGGGCGACAGCAGGTCGCCGGCGTGGAAGCGGCAGCCGGCCAGGTCGCGCCGGCGTGCCGCGCCGGCGGGGTCGCGGACCAGGGCGATGACGTCGTGGCCCCGCGCGGTCAGCGCCGGGACGATGTGGGTCCCGAGGTAGCCGGTGGCCCCCGTGACCCAGACGCGCCCGGGCACCGCTCAGCCCCCGCGCTCGGCGCGCGCAGCGGCCAGGCGGCGCAACCGGGCGGCGTCCTCGGCCGTCCAGCGGCGGACGTGCTCGCCCACCGTCAGCGGACCCGATTCCGGCGTCCAGCCGGCGCGCGCCCACCCCGCCAAAGGCAGCAGGCGCAGGCGGGCCACAATCCGCGCCCGCGCCGCCGCGAGCCTCTGCACCGCCGCCGCCAGCGGCGCGTCGGCCGCAGCCGAGCCCGCCGGCGGGGCGTCCAGGGCCGGGTGGTCCTCGGTGAGCAACCGCTCGAGGCGCGGCCCCCACAGCTCCGCATCGTCCCGCAGCCACTCGGCCACGATGCGCTCCGGGCCGGGGCTGCCGCCCGGCCCCGCAGCGGGAGGCGCCTGCGGATCGAGGCCGGCCACGAGACCCGCCAGCGCGGCGGGCGCCGCCGCCAGCGCTCCCACGAGCCGCGCCGCTTCCAGCTCGTCGGGCAGCAGCAAAGCGCCGCCCACGATGGCCGCTCCCGCGGCCGGCGGCAGCGCCGCCGCGATGCCCTCGGCCAGGTAGCGGCGGGACAGCGCCACATAGCGCGCCGCGCCGGCGGCGATCCCGGCGCGCATCTCGTCGCTGACCGGCCCCAGCACCTTGCCGGGCACGCCCGCCACCAGCGAGCGCGGCGGGATGCGCTTGCGTTCTCCGACCAGCGCTCCCGCGGCGATGAGCGAGCCCTCGCCGATGTGGGCGCCGGTGAGCACGATCGCCCCCATGCCGATCAGGCAGCCGTCCTCGACGGTGGCGCCATGCACGATGGCGCCGTGGCCGACGACCACGCCGCGCCCGACGACGGCCGGATACCCCTCGTCGACGTGGAAGACGGCGTTGTCCTGCACGTTCGATTCGTCCCCCACCGCGATGGGCGCCAGGTCGCCGCGCAGCACCGCCCCGAACCAGACGCTCGTGCGCTCCCCCAACTGCACGTCGCCGACCACCACCGCGCCCGGGGCCACGAACGCCGTGGGGTGGGCGCGCACGCGCCCGGGGAAGGCGGCTGTGCCGCCGCGCTCCTCCGCGGCCGGGACCCGCGCTTCAGATGACATTGGACTCGGCGTGCAGCGGCGAGCCGCGGAAGCGCGCGATGGAGAGCGGCGAGACGTCGATGGGGCTGCGACCGTCGAGGATGAAGCCGGCGATGATCTCGCCCACCGCGGGAGCGTGCATGAAGCCGTGGCCGCTGAAGCCGTTGGCGAGGTGGAAACCGGCCACTCCCGGCACCGGGCCGAGGATCGAGTTGTGGTCGGGCGTCACCTCGTAGAGGCCGCCCCAGCCGGCGCGGTACTCCGCCTCTTCCAGACGCGGCACGCGCTCCATGGCGAGCAGGAAGACCTGATCGCGGAACTCGAAATCGATGTTGGTGTTGAACGACGGCGGCTCGTTCTTGTCGGCGAGGCCGACCAGCATGCCGCCCGACTCGCGGTGCATGTACACGCCGGTGCGCATGTCCACGACCATCGGGAAGCGGCTGTCGAGCCACGGCAGCGGCTGGGTGGTGAAGATCTGGCGGCGCACCGGCACGACCGGGACCTCGACGCCGGCCAGCCGCCCGACCTCGGCGGCGTAGGGACCGGCCCCGTTGACCAGGTGCCGCGTGGCGGTCTCCCCCGCCGCCGTGACCACCCCGCGCACCGCGCCCCCTTCGACGCGCACGCCGGTGACCGCGGTGTCGAGGACGAACTCGGCCCCGTGGCGGCGCGCCGCCGCCACGTAGCCCTGCGTCACCAGGTGCGGGTCGGCGATGCCGTCGGTGGGGCAGAACGTGCAGCCCAGCAGGTCGTCCGCGCAGAGCTCGGGCACCCGCTCCCTGGCCTCCCCGGGGGTCAGGGCCCGGGCCGGGACGTCCAGCGACTGCCAGAGCGCCAGCTGCCGCTGGAAGTCCTCCCACATCGCCGGGTCGGCCAGGCAGAAGAGATAGCCGCACTGGTCGAAGCCGGCCTCGGCGCCCACCTCGTCCGGGAAGCGCTCCAGGGCGCGCACCGACGCCTTCGAGATCTCGACGTTCACTCGCGCGGAGAACTGCTGGCGCACGCCGCCGGCGCAGTGGCCGGTGGAGCCGATGCCCGGCATCTTCTCGCGCTCGAAGACGACGACCTTGGCGCCCCGCCGGGCGAGATGGAAGGCGATGCTGGCGCCGATGCAGCCGGCGCCGACGACGACGACGTCCGCGGTCCTCGGATAGCTCATGGTGCGGCCTCTCTCGGGTCCGTCGCGTCCCACTGGCGGGCGAGCTCCGCGTATTTCTCCGGGAATTCCCCCGTGTAGCGCAGGAAGGAGGGCACCGGATAGCGCACCCCGCCGCGGTGCGTGCCTTCCAGGCCCTCCACGATCTCCGCCGACCGGGAGTGCGGCCAGGCGAAGGCCATCTCGTCGTCGCCGGTCTGGCCGAAGACGCGGTCGCCGTAGCAGGGCAGCACCACCTGCGGCTCGCCGGTCTGCAGGGTGCGGATCACCAGCTCGGCGCAGTCGATGCGCGCCGCGTGGCGCGAGGTCAGCTGGCCGCCGCGCTCGTAGAGCGCGGCCGCCACCAGGCGCATGACCTGGGCTCCGTTGCCGTAGAACACGACGACCTCGGGCTCGTAGGCGGCGCGCCCCAGCGGCGCCACGAGCAGGAGCCCGCGGCCTCCGAGCGGAAACCTCGGCACCGCCGCCTCGCTACGCGCGCCGGCCTCGGCGTCGCGCGTGTACATCTCGACGCACAGGTTGCCGGCCTCATAGAAAGGCAGCGACGGGGAGAAGCCGAAGGCCACGTGGGCGAGCGGGCAGGAAAGGTCCTCGCGGCCGACGGCCAGCCCCCAACCGTAGCGGCGGGCGAACGCGAAGCTCTGGCAGACGGCCACGCGGATGCCGAGGTCGCGGTGCGGCCGCTTGAGCTTGGGCGGGGCCTCGGCCCCCGGCGCGGCGAAGCCCACGGCCATGGGAAAGCTCTGCGGCCGGACGTACTGCTGTAGCACTCGATCCAGGTCGCCGGCGGACACGCGTGACACGCGAAGCCTCCACTCGGGCGCGCCCTCGCCGCCCGCGGGGGCAGTCTAGCAGAGGCGGGAGCCGCTCGGCAGCGCGCGCCGCACACCCCGGCGCCGCCGCGAGACCGGCTAGCGGGCCCGGCCTTGCGCCGCCCGCCGCGCCCGCCACAGGAGGAAGTACGGCACGCGCCGGTACGGCTCCCACGCCGGGTCGCGGCGCGCCTGCGCGGCGCTCGGGCGCGGCTCCCAGAGCCGCTCGACGACGAAACCGGCCGCGGCCAGCAGGCCGCTCCACTCGGCCAGCGGGCGGTGCAGGTTCACGGTCGCGGCCGGGAAACCCGGGCCGAACCGGAAGCGCACGCGAGCCCGCTCGAAGTACTCCCCCACGGCCAGCGATGTCAGGCTGGGCACGGCGCCGCGCATCACCGGCGGCAGCTCCGCCAGCCAGTGCGCCCCGGGCGCCTGGGTGAACGGGTGCGGCAGGACGGCCACCAGCCGACCGCCGGGCGCCAGCAGGCGCGCCCACTCGGCCAGCGCGGCGCCCGGGTCGGCGAAGTGCATGAGGCTCAGGTAGGAGACGACCGCGTCGAACGAGGCATCGCGGTGGCGAGGCAGCCGGGCGGCGTCGCCGGTCTCGTAGCCCAGGCGCGCGCGCACGGCCGCCGGCAGAGCGCGGCCGCGCCGCCGCGCTTCGGAGATCAGGCGCTCCGAAACGTCCACGCCCAGTACGCGCGCCGCCCCGGCCGCCGACAGAGACCGAACGAAGCGGCCCTCGCCGCAGCCGGCGTCGAGGATCGCGGCCCCGCGCAGCGGGCGCAGGGCCGCCAGCATCGCCGCGTCGAGCAGCCCCTCGCGGTGCCGGTCGCCGTGGCGCAGGAACTCGCTCCACGCGCTCGCGTTGGCGTCCCAGGCGGCGGCCTGAGCGGCCGCGCCCCGGCTCAGGGCCTGCCGCGGGCCCGGCCGCCGACACCGCCCCGCCGCCGCGCCCGCACCCCGGCGCCCGATCCGCGTCAAGTCCCGCCTCCGCTCCTAGGAGCGGTCCAGTTCGCGCAGCCGCTCTTCGGCCAGCTTCGCCTCGCCGGAGCGCGGGAACTTCTCGCGCAGGCGCGTGAAGACCTTCTTGGCCTCCGCTTTGTCGCCGAGCTTCTGGTTGACCATGCCGAGCTTGTAGAGCGCCGCCGGCAAGCGGTCGCCCCGCGGGTAGCGGCTCTCCACCTCGCGATAGGCCGTGCCGGCGCTGTCGTAGCGGGCCAAGGCGTAGTACGACTCCCCGACCCCGTAGAGGGCGTTGTCCGCCAGCTCGTGGTCAGGGTACGCGGCGAGCAGCGAGCGGAAACCGCCCAGGGCCATCTCGAAGCGCCCCTGCGTGAAGTCCCGCGCCCCCTGCTCGTAGAGGTCCTCCGCCTCCAGCCCTCCGGCCGCCGCGGCCCGCGCCGTGTCCTGCGGGGTCGGCGCCGGGATCGCGCGCGAGGGGCTGCCCGACACCCGGGAGACACGGTCCACCGTGTCGTCGAGCTTCGCCGACAGCTCCTCGATGCGGTCCACGAGTTCATTGGAGGCGACGTTGGTGCCCGCCTTGAGCGACAGCAGCAGGTCACGCTGTTCCTGCAAGTCGCGCTCGACCTGCCGCCACGCCGTGCCCTGGTCCTGGTGGAGCGAGTCCACCTGCCAGCGCAGGGTGTCGAGCGTACCCTCCATGCGGGCCATGCGCCGCGTGTAGCAACCCCCGCTGGCCAGCGGCAGCAGCAGCAGCAGAGCCAGCAGAGCGGCGCGGGCCGGGCCCGCCGCCAGGCGGTGCGACGCCGCCGATCGATCGGTATTCCTGGGGTCCGTCATGTTCCCTCGTCGCTGGAGAGCGCCAGGCAAGCCGGCCGGAGGGGCCACGCCCCGCCGGCCGCCGGCCGGAGGATGCCTCCTACTTGGTCACGATGTGGGCGCGCCGGTTCTGTGCCCAGGCCGCCTCGTCGTGGCCGGGGTCGAACGGGCGCTCCTTGCCGAACGAGACGATCTCGATGCGCCCGCCATCGATGCCGGCGGCCACCAGGTAATCCCGCGCCGCGCCGGCCCGCTTCTCGCCCAGCGCCAGGTTGTACTCCGCCGTGCCGCGCTCGTCGCAGTGGCCTTCGATGACGAGGCGCGCCTCCGGGTGGTCGCGCAGCAGGCGGGCGTCGCCGTCGAGCGCCGCCCTGGCCTCGTCGCGCAGGTCGGCGCTGTCGAAGTCGAAGTAGGCGTCTTGCCAGGTGATTGCCGTCGGCACCGGCTCGACCGGCGGGACTTCGCTGGGCGTCTCGGCCGGCGGCGGGGTCGCGGGCTGCTCGGCGGGCGGGGGTGCGGCGGCCGGCGGGGGCGCGGCCTGCTTCTTCGAGCAGCCGCTCACCGCGAGCGCCGCCGCTAGCGCAACCAGCCCAAGCAGGCGCAGCCTCGAGTATGCAGTCATGGAATCATCCTCCCTGCCGCCAAAGGAGTCGGGTCCCGCGAGGGTGCGCGGGGCTAGCGCAGCCCCGCGGCCGTGGCGGCCGGCGCGGGGCGCGGGGACCACGCGGGCGTCTTCGCCTCGGGTCCCGGAACGGACAGTCTGCGGATGCGGAGGCCTTCGGCATCGGTGACGAAGATACCCCGGCCACCCTCCCGATTGCTGGAAAACACGATCTGCCGCCCGTCGGGCGACCAGTGGGGGTTCTCGTTGGCCCCGCCCGTGACGAGCAACCGCGGGTCCCGGCCCTCCACGTCGCTGACGTAGATGTCGAACCCCCCGCCGGCGCGGACCACGAAGGCGATGCGGTCGCCCTTGGGGGACCAGTCCGGCGAGTCGGTGTACGAGAACGAATAGAGGAGCCGGCGCACGTTGCCGCCGTCGGCGTCCATGATGTAGACCTGCGCCGAGCCGCCGCGGTCCGAGGTGAAGGCGATCTGTGTGCCGCTCGGCGACCAGGTGGGCGAGGTGTCGATGGCGCGGTTCTTGGTCAGGCGCCGCGGCGTCCCGCCGCCGGCCGGCAGGGCGTAGATCTCCGAGTTGCCCTCGAAGGACGAGGAGAACGCCACCTGCGTGCCGTCCGGCGAATAGGCGGGCGAGATGTTGAGCCCGCCGGAGTGCAGCGTCTCCACCTTGCCCCCCGCCGCCGACACGGCGAACAGCGACCAGCCCCTGGTTCCCAGCCACGAGAAGGCCAGGCGGGCCCCGTTGGGCGCCCACGCCGGCGACAGCGCCAGCCCGCCCTGCGTCAGGCGGCGCGGCCGGTAGCCGTCGTAGTCGCAGGCGTACAGGTCGCGCCCCTTGTCCCCGCCGGCCACGAACGCGATCTGCGTCTCGGCGATCCCGCGCTCGCCGGTGAGCTGGTAGACGACGTCGTCGGCGACGCGGTGCACGAGGGCGCGCAGATTGCCGAGCGCCCCCTGGTACTCGGTCTTGCCGATCAGGCGCCGGGCCGGGAAGTCCTTGATCTCGCCGGTGACCGTGACCCGCGCGCCGCGCACCGCCACCCGCCCCTCGATCACCGCCTGCACGTCGAACGGCCGCTCCTCCTTCGACCAGCCGCGGGTGATCGAGAACAGGCCCGAGAGGTCGAGGTCGTTGTAGAGGATCTGGTCCGCGCTGGCGGAGTTGGCGCGCGCCGTCGCCTCGCCCTCGGCCCGGAACCCCTCCTGGAGGATGCGGATGGCGCGCGAGCGCTGGGTGCGGATGCCGATGCGCACCTCGTCCTGCGGCGCCGCCGCCGGGGCGGCCGCCGCCACCAGCAGCCCGACCAGGGCCGCCAGGCACAGGCCGGTCCGGCTCCCCGGCGCCGCGAGGGCGCGCCGTCCCCTAGCGCCCGGCGTACTCGAAGGCAAAGTGCACCCCCAGCGTGCTGCCGCCGAAGCCCAGCGGCAAGGGCGGCAGCGGGTTCGAGATGAGGATGGCGCGCAGCGCCGACTGGTCGAAGAAGGCGAAGCTCGAGCTCTCTTCGAGCTTGGGGTCGCTCACCGCGCCGTTGCGCTGCACGCGGAAGTAGACGACGGCCCGCACCGGCTTGCCGGAGGTCACGATGCCCGCCGGCGCCGACCAGTTCTGGCCGATGCGGTTGCGCAGCGCGATGAGATAGTAGGTGAATTCGAAGTCGGCGTCGTCCACCCCCACGTCGGCCGACAGCCCGGTGCCCCCCACCGTCGCCGAGCCGATCATGTTCTCGGCCCCGGTCGGCAGCGCCGGCTTCTTGGCCGCGCCCTTCTCGATCCTCACCGCTTTGTCGCGCGGCCGGTTGGGCGTGGCCTCCGGCTTCCACTGGGCCTTGGGGCCCTCGTCCGGCTCGGGCGCGGCCAGCTGCTGCCCGACCGGCCCGCGCGGCAGGTTCACCAGGTTGACGCGGATCGTCGAGGGGATCCCCGACGCCCGCCCCAACGGTTGCGCCAGGAAGAGCACCAGGAAGACCACGGCGTGGGCGGCGGTCGATCCGGCGACGTCCTTCCAGGTCACCGCGTCATCTCCGCCGGCGGGAGCGCTCGTCCGGCTCGGTCACCAGGCCGACGCTCGCCACGCCCGCCTCGCGCACGCGGCCCAGGAGCCGCGCCACGGTGCCGTACGACACGCGCTGGTCGGCGCGCACGAAGACCGGGCGGGAGGCCGCGCCGGCCTGGGACAGGACGGCGTCCACCTCCTCGGCGGCCACGACGTCCTTGCCGATGCGCAGGGTGCCGTCGGCGAGCACGTCGAGCACCAGCCCCTCGGTGAGGTCGAGGCCGGTCGAGGACGCCTTCGGCAGCTCGAGGTCCATGCCGCCCTGCATGAGCGGCGCGGTGACCATGAAGATGATGAGCAGGACCAGCACCACATCCACCAGCGGGATGATGTTGATCTCCGACATGGGGCGGCGCTGCAGGTCCCCGGTCGGCAGCGGCGTCGGCATCTCAGGCCCCGACTTCCTGGCGCGCCGCTTCCGGCGCCCCGCGCGCGTGGCTCTCCTCGGCGTGGGGCTCGCGCGCCGCCACGTCGGCGAACTCGGTGATGAAGGCGGCGGCCAGGTTGTCGATGGAGCGCACGCGCGAGACGAAGTGGTTGTAGCCGACGGTCGCCGGGATGGCCGCGGCCAGGCCGGCGAGCGTGGCGATGAGGGCTTCGGCGATCCCGGGCGCGACCACGATGAGGCTCGCCGAGCCCTGCACGCCGATGTTGAGGAACGCCGTCATTACGCCCCACACCGTGCCCATGAGGCCGAGGAACGGGGAGACGCTGCCGGTGGTGGCGAGGAAGGCCAGGTTGCGCTCGAGGATCTCCATCTCGTGCACGCGGGCGCGCTGCATGGCGCGCGTGGCCAGCTCGAGCCCGCCGGCGTCGGCGTGCGCCGCCTCGCGGCCGCGCTCGGAGAGCACGCCCAGGCCGGTGACGGCCAGCCGCCCGAGCACCGAGTCGGGATGCTGCGCCGCCGTCAGGCGCACCTCGGCCAGGCCCCGGCGGGCGCGGAAAGCGCGCGCAAAGGCCTCGTCGGCGCGGGTCACGCCGCGCAGCAGCCGCCAGCGGCCCCACATGATGGCCCAGCAGACCACCGACATGACGAAGAGCAGCGCCAGGACACCCTTGGCGAAGACACCGGCCTGCAGGATGAGGGCCAGCACGCTGGTGCGCGCGTCGGCGGCCAGGAGCACGGACGAGAGAAACGCGAGGGGCATCAAGCGGACACTCTCCTTGTGCGCGGGGTCTACTCCCCGGGCCGGCGCCCGCGAGCCCTGCGACGGGGACCGGAGGGCGACCGGGCATACCTTGGCGGATCCTTCTGAAGCACGCTAGCACACCGCGCGGAAGCGGGTCAAATATCGACCTGATAGACGGTTAGGCCCGGGCGTCACGGGGGCGCGTCTTGACAACGAGCGGACGGCACCCGGACCCGATCCGTGCTATACAGAAACCCATGAATCGGGGCCGGACCCCACCGGACGCCGGGCCCCGCGTCCCAAGGAGCGCGCATGCCGTCACTCAGCTCTAGCAGTGCCTCTCTCCTCGTCCGCGGACTGCTCGCCTGCGGCGCCGTCGCCTTGGCCGCCTTCGCCCTCGCCTCCTGTCGCGAGACACCGGCCCCGCGCACCACGGCGGGAGCCTCCGGCGCGGTCGCGGCGGCCGACAGCAACCTGGCCCCCGGATTCACGCTGCCCGACCTGGAGGGAACGCCGGTGCGGCTGAGCGATTTCCGCGGCAAGGTGGTGCTGCTGGACTTCTGGGCCACGTGGTGCGGCCCGTGCCGCATGGAAGTGCCGCACTTCAAGAAGCTGACCGAGAAGTACGGCGGGCAGGGCTTCGTGGTGCTGGGCGTGGCGCTGGACGAGACGGGCGCCGAGGTGGTGCGGCCCTTCGTGCAGAAGCAGGACATCCGGTATCCTATCGTCATCGGCGATCAGTACACGGCTGGCCGCTACGGCGGCGTCGGCGCGCTGCCCACGACCTTCCTGCTCGACCGCGAGGGCCGCGTCGTGAAGAAGTACGTCGGCTACCGCGATCTCGAGGTCTTCGAGGAGGACATCCGGCCGCTGCTGTAGACCGCGCGGCGGCTCCGACAGCCGCCGACCCGGTCTTGTGGCGGACCCCGATAGAACGGCCGCCGCGGCCCCCCAAGGGCCACGGCGGCCGTAATGTCGATAGGCGCAGGGGCGGGCAGCGGACCGGCGATCGGCCCTACTTCGCCGCGGCCTCCGGCCCCGGCTTCACGGCCTCGATGGAGAAGGTCAGCTCGACGTCGTCACCGAGCAGCGAGCCGCCGCCCTCCAGGGCGCGGTTCCACGCCACGCCGTAGTCCGTGCGGTTGAGCTTGCCCGTCGCCGCGAAGCCGGCGACCATGCCCCCGCGCCCATTCGGCCCCTGCCCCAGCAGCTCCACGTCCAGCGTCACCGGCTTGGTGACCCCACGCATGGTGAGATCCCCTGTCATGGTCGCGCGCGTGGCGTCCACGAGCTTCACCGCGGTGCTCTTGAACGTGATCTTGGGGAACTTCTCGACGTCAAAGAAGTCCGGGCTCTTCAGGTGACCGTCGCGCTTGGCGTTGTCGGTGTTGATCGAGGCCGCGTCGATCTCGACCGTGACCCGCGTGGCCGCCGGCTTGGCGGGATCGAACTGGATCGCGCCGCTGAACGTGGAGAACCGGCCCGGCACCTTGGTGAAGAGGTGGCGGACCTTGAAGCCGACGCCCGAGTGCGCGGCATCGAGCTCGTAGGTGCCGGCGGGCGACACCGCCGCGACCTTCTCCTGCGCCGCCACCGGCGAGACGGGAGCGGCGAGGCCGAGGCCGAGGGCGAGCGGGGCTGCGAGGGCGGCAAAGCGGCGGCGTTGCATCGGTCGGATCGCTCCTTTCGAGGGTTCACAACGGCGCGCGGGACGCCGGCCTTCGCAGCCGTTTGCCGCCCCGCGCCGGGACACCTCAGTGTTGGACGCCCGGAAAGGACGAGCGGCCGACAAGTCGATGTCAGGAGAGACGTAAATCAGGTCAGCAGGTCGAGGCGGGCGCCGCGACGGGCGGCGCGGGGAGGAAAAGTGGTGCCCGGGGCGAGATTTGAACTCGCACGGGATATACCCATACGCCCCTCAAACGTACGTGTCTACCAGGTTCCACCACCCGGGCACTCGAACAGCATTCTGTCGCACGACCGGCTGCAGCGCAACCTTCCCCAGCGGCGCGCGAGGGCGGGCGCAGCCCCCACTTGTCCCCGGCCGCCCGGGCCCGCTCCCTTACTTCCCGGACGGCGCCGGCGGGGTCTGCGCCGGCGGGGTCTGCGCCGGCTGTCCCTGGGCGGGCTGCGTCCGGCCCCCGCTTGCCGGGGCGCCGCCCTGCGCGGGCGTGCCGCCGCCGGTCTGCGTGCCGCCGCTGGGGAGCGCCCCGCGATCCGCGGGCAACGTGGTCCCCGCCGCCGGGCGCGCCCGGCCCGCCTCCTCCTGGATGAGGCTGCGGCTCGTCGCCGTGCCGCGGGCCGACAGGATGGCCAGCGCCAGCGAGGTCACGAAGAAGAGGCCGCCGAGGACCACGGTGGCCTTGTTGAGGAAGGTCGCGGCCCCGCGACCGCCGAAGAGCGCCTGTCCGCCGCCGCCGGCGCCGAAGGCCCCGGACAGGCCGCCGCCGCGCCCCGCTTGGAGAAGCACGACCGTGACCAGGACGGCGCTGATGACGACATGAAGGACGAGAAGGACTGCGGTCATCCCAGGAATCCCCTCAAGATTCGGGCGGCCACGACGGCCGCCGGAACCGTCAAGCTACCAGGGGTCCGGGGGGGCCGTCAACGCGCCCCCCGGACCCCCGCCGCCCGGACGATGGCCGCGAAGCCCGCGGCCGCCAGGGAGGCCCCTCCCACCAGCGCGCCATCCACGTCCGCCTCGGCCAGCAGCGAGCCGGCGTTCTCGGCCGTCACGCTCCCGCCGTACAGGATCCGGACCCCGGACCCCGGCGCGCCGAAGCGCTCCGCGAGCCGGCCGCGCAGGTGGGCGTGCACCGCCTGCGCCTGCGCCGGTGTGGCCGTGCGCCCCGTGCCGATCGCCCACACCGGCTCGTAGGCCACCACCGTCCGCGCCAGGGCATCGCCCGGCAGCTCGAGCACGGCGGCGCGCAACTGCCGGTCCACCACGGCCTCCGTCGCACCGCTCTCCCGCTCCGCGAGCGTCTCGCCCACGCAGACGACGACGGCGAGCCCGGCTGCCAGCGCGGCTCCGGCCTTGCGCGCCACCGTCTCGTCGGTCTCGCCGAAGAGGTGGCGCCTCTCGGAGTGGCCGACGATGGCGAAGGCGCACCCCGCCGAGCGCAGCATGGCCCCCGACACCTCGCCGGTGAACGCCCCGCCCGCCTCCCAGTGCAGGTTCTGCGCGCCCAGGCGCACGGGCGTGCCGGCGAGCAGCAGCGACACCTCGGTGAGCGCGGTGATCGGAGGGCACAGCACGACCTCGCACGGCGGGGTCGGCAGGAGCGCCGGCAGCAGCTCGCGCACCAGCGCCACCGCCTCGGGGTTCGTCTTGTTCATCTTCCAGTTGCCGACGACCAGCGGCGCGCGCCTGGGACCGCTCCCCGGCGCGCTCACGCGCCGCCGCCGGCGCGCCGGTCGAGCGCCGCCACGCCCGGCAGCACCCGGCCCTCGAGGAACTCGAGCGAGGCGCCGCCGCCGGTCGACACGTGCGTCACCTGGGTCTCGACCCCGGCCGCCGCCACGGCGGCCGCGGAGTCCCCGCCGCCGATGACCGTCTTGGCGCCCCGCTTGGTGGCCTCGGCCAGGGCGTGCGCCATGGCCAGGGTGCCGGACGCGAACTCCGGCACTTCGAAGATGCCCATGGGGCCGTTCCACACCACCGTGCCCGCGTCCAGGACGCGGTCGCGGAAGAGCTTCTCCGCCTCCGGCCCGATGTCCACGCCCAGCTTGTCCTCCGGCACCCGGTCGGCGCTCACCACCTGCACGGCGCCGCCCTTGGGCGAATCCGCGACGCGGCAGTCCGGAGCGACGAGGACCTCGACGCCGCGCTCGGCGGCCTTGGCCAGGAAGCTCTTCGCCATCTCGACGCGGTCCGCCTCGAGGAGCGACTTGCCGATCGCGCCGCCGCGCGCCTTGACGAAGGTGAACATCATGCCGCCACCGACGAGGAGGCGGTCGATCTTCGGCAGCAGGTTCTCCAG
>Ga0315292_10000237_pt1 | contig 23627 bp, 28 predicted proteins | sample YL17G13_0_MG_FD_204029 | JGI IMG/M metagenome (GOLD analysis project Ga0315292, IMG submission 204029) | Sediment microbial communities from Yellowstone Lake, YNP, Wyoming, USA - YL17G13_0 | ecosystem: Environmental > Aquatic > Freshwater > Lake > Sediment | place: USA: Wyoming | collected... | reverse complement strand
CCAGTTCGTCCACCTCTTTGGACCGCTGCCGCGAAATGTCCACTCCCGCCTCAGCCATCACCTTCACAGCCAGGGGATTAAGCCCGTGCATCTCGATCCCGGCTGAATACGCTTCGATCACATCCGCCTTGAGGGCGCGCGCCCAGCCTTCCGCCATCTGACTCCGGCACGAATTGCCAGTACAAAGGAAGAGCACCTTGAGCTTCGTTGCCATCGTCGTCACTCCGCCGCGATCTTGAGCGTCACATCCTTGGGCAGCGCCACACCGGCCGCCACCTGCATCGCCTTGAACGCACCAACCGGCACGGCACACGCTGCGCAGCATCCCTTCAGGCTCTCGCGCGCGGTCGTCAGCACCACGCCATCCGCCCCCGCGCCAATCTCCGCATACCCATCCACTGGCCCCTTCGCGATCAACGCCTCGCCGAATGCCCGCGCCTTCTCGCACCCGCTGGCGATCTTGAACGTGACGTTCTGCGTATCGTCGCTATCCGCGTGAATCCGTGTTTGGAACCCGCAGATCCCGGCATCCACCACAACCAAGGCCTTCATCGTGCCCCCGACTTCCCATGCTTCGTGCCCTGCACGTCCGCCGATCGTACATACCGCTCAACCCCGCTGCCGGGGAACCAGTCCCGGATGAATTCCTTGCTCGCTTCCTTCACCTTCACGCAGCCGCCACGGAACCCGGCGGCTTGCAGGATGCGCTCCAGTCTGCGCACCTGCAGTGCCCCGGCCACGCAACCGGAGTGCTTGTCGAAATCGCGCTGCACCGCCGCCGGGATCGGCTTGATGGCCACGACATCCGAAATGGCGAGCCGGCCCCCGGGCTTCAGGACCCGATAGGCTTCCCGGTACACCTGCTCCTTGTCGGGGGAGAGGTTGATGACGCAGTTGGAGAGAATCACGTCTACGCTCCGGTCCGCCAGGGGCAGATGCTCGATCTCCCCGAGGCGGAACTCGACATTCTTGACCCGCCCCTTCCGGGCGTTCTCCCGCGCCTTGGCGACCATCTCCGCCGTCATGTCGACCCCGATCACTCTCCCGCGGGGGCCGACCTGCCGCGCGGCGAGGAAACAGTCGAAGCCGCCGCCGGCACCCAGGTCCAACACGACCTCGCCCTTCTTGAGCATGGCGATAGCCTGCGGGTTCCCGCAGCCCAACCCCATGTTCGCATCCTCTGGCACCGCCTCCAGTTCCTTCTTCGAGTACCCAACCCTGGCGGACATCGCCTTGGCCGACGGGGCTTTCGTCGAACAGCAGGACGGCGTCGAGCAGCCACAGCCACTCTTCCCGCTCGTGGCGATACCCGCGTACCGCACCCGCACCTTCTCCCGAATGTGATCACTCCTCTGCTTCGTCATGTGTCTCCTTCCCGTTATCCCGAACAAAACTCCAACCAATCATCGCACATCAGAATCCCGCGTTCACCGCAGACCCCCCGTTCCGCCGTCGAGAACCCCTTTCATGCGAGAGTTCTGCTGCCGTCGGATCTCTGGCAGGACGCGTTCCCGGATGAAAGCCAGGGCGTCCTGCGCGTCGCGGTCCACCGCGATGGCCGTCAACCGCACCAAGTCTTCCTCCGTCAGCCCGATCATCGCTACGGTCTTCTCCGTCTTCTGCGATTGATCGCCACTGCCCATGATGCACCTCACAAAGGGATGGGGTTACCGACACCCCCCAGACGCCGGCCCGCATCCTCCGCCGCCCCCGCCGCAGGTGGAACCCGCCATAGACCGGGCCAAATCGGCGAACATCGACTCCGTGGTCACCGCATTCGTGTACGTCCCGACGATCCGCCCGGGTGGCGTCACCAGCAGGGTCGTGGCTTTATCGCTCTTGGGATCCACCCGTAACTTACCGAGAAATCCTTGTTCCGCCTGATCGGCCGGGTCAATCACGATGGACTCGGCGAAATCCGAAATCCGCTGATCGGCCTTGAACGCCGCAACGGCCTTGGCCGTGGCCTCTGCCGTCTTGCTGCCGGCCGGCTCCACGCAGATCACCACGACCTTCCCGTCCTGCAGCGTCTTCAGGCACGACGCCCCCTTCGGCCCGACCATGGCATCCGCCAGCGCCTGCGGCTCGCACGATCCCGGGAAACCGCCCGTCACCGCGCCGTTCGACGCCACGGCCAGCACCAGGGGCAGGGGCGCCCGATTCGCGCCGTAGGTCCGAACCGTTGCAGCGTTCGCCGCATCGGCAACGTCCACCTCAACCGATTCCGCCCGTCCCTTGGCCTCTTCCACCGCCTTCTTGACCGCTTCCCGAACCGCCGCCGTCCCGTCGCCTCCCCGGTGGAAGACCACGAAGGCGTACTTCCCCGCGCCCGTGATCCGACCGATCCCCGCCGCCGCCGCGTCTGTCCTGTTCGTCTCCGCCGCCCCGCCCGCCGCCGCCAGGCCCACCGCGCACACCGCCGCCACACCCGATAGCCATCGTCCCGTGTTCATGTTCCTTCTTCCTCCCTCTGATCTTTCTCAAATCGTTACGCCCGCGCCTCTCCAAACCAATGCTGAGTCCGAAGGCATATCTTCACCAGCCAAAGCATCACCGGCACCTCGATCAACACGCCAACGACCGTCGCCAGCGCCGCCCCTGACGAAAGCCCGAAGAGCATCGTGGCCGTGGCGATAGCCACCTCGAAGTGATTGGACGCTCCGATCATGGCCGCAGGCGCCGCGTCCCGATAGGGCAGCTTGAGCAGCTTCGCCCACCAATAGCCCAGCCAGAAGATGAGCATGGTCTGGATGAACAACGGGATGGCGATCCAGAGGATCGTCAGCGGGTTCCCCAGGATCGTCTCGCCCTTGAAACTGAACAGCAGCACCAGCGTGGTCAGCAGGGCAATGATCGTGATCGGCGTCAGCACGTGCAGGAACTTCTCCGTGAACCACTGCTCGCCCTTGGCTTGGATGATCCACTTGCGCGAGAGATACCCACATACCAGCGGCAGGGCCACGTAGATCGCAATGGAGAGCAGCAGCGCCTGCCACGGCACGGGCAGCCGTCCCACGCCCAGCAGGAACCCACCCAGTACGCCGTACAACAGGAGCATGGACAGGGAATTGATGGCGACCATTATCAGCGTCAACCCGTCATTGCCCCGCGCCAGATACCCCCAGACCAGCACCATGGCGGTGCAGGGTGCGATTCCCAGCAGGATGCAGCCAGCAAAATAGCTGCGCCACAGTGGGACCTGCAGCATCTTGACGCCGTCCACCATCACCACCGTTCCCGCCCCATGCGTGGCGCCCACAGCAAGATCGAGACCGAACGGCATCTTCACCAGGTCGGTCGCCTCCGACCCGATGAGCCCCCGAAACAGGAAGCCCAAAAACAGCAGCGCGATGGCGTACATTGTGAAGGGCTTGATCGCCCAGTTGACAAACAGCGTAAGCCACACCGGCTTGCCGCTCTTGCCGGCCTTCACCACCGAGGCGAAGTCGATCTTCACCATGATGGGGTACATCATGAAGAACAGGCAGATCGCGATGGGGATGGATACCACCGGGGCGCCATTCACGAAGACGGACAGCCCGTCCAGGTACTTCGCCACCCCCGGCGCAAACTTGCCCAGGACAATCCCGCCCACAATGCAGAGCGCCACCCACACGGTCAGATAGCGCTCGAACACATTCGTCAACTTTCGCTCGCCGGCGGGGTTCACTTCATTGCTCATGCCTATATGCTCCTTTCCTTCTTGGTCTACCTCGCTTCACGCTGCCGCCGGCCGCCCCTTCGACCACAGCAACAACGTCGAACTGATCACAACCGTCACACAACCCGCTTCCTGGAAAATTACCGCGACAATGGGCGTCATCAACCCAACCACGCTCAACCCCAGCCCGATGACGTTGTAGATCATCGAGAAAAAGATGTTCAGTTTGATGCGGCGCAACACCTTCGACGACATCCACATGAAGTCCGCGACGCCCGAAATGTCGTCGTTCATCAGCGTGACGTCAGCCGTCTCGATGGCCACGTCCGTGCCGGCCGCGCCCATGGCGATGCCCACATCGGCCAGGGCAAGGGCGGGCGCGTCGTTAACACCATCGCCGATCATGGCGACTTTCTGGCCTTGCGACTGACACTGCTCGACAAATGCCTGCTTTTGCTCAGGAAGCAGTTCGGACTGGAAGTCGTCAACGCCGATCGCGCGGGCGACGGCGGCGGCCACCTTGGGATGGTCGCCGGTCAACATCGTGATCCGTTTGACGCCCATTGACTTGAGGGCTCGAATGGCACCGGGTATTTCCGGGCGAATCTCGTCGGCAATCGCCAGTAGCCCCAGCGGTTCGTCATTTTGAGCGACCAGCACTGCGGTGCGGCCTTGCTCCGATTGGTGCGCGACGTGCTCATCCATCCGAGGCGTGATATTCAGCCCCGCATCCCTGAGATACGTTGGCTTACCCACGCGAATTCGGCTGTTCATCCATGCCGCCTCAACGCCCATAGCCGCGGTGCTGTTGAAGTGATCCGGTTCCGGGATAGAAAGCCCCTTTTCCTTCCCGGCCGCCAGAATGGCGCGGCCTAAGGGGTGTTCGGAGTACTTCTCCGCAATACAAGCAATCTGGAGGATGTCGTCCGGTGTTCGCCCGTTGAAGGTGACGATCTCCATCACTTTCGGTCTGCCGAAGGTGAACGTTCCCGTCTTGTCAACCAGCAAGTGGTCTAACTTGTGGCCCAACTCCAGAAACATCCCCCCCTTGATCAAGATCCCCCGCTTGGCCATGTTCGAGATGCCTGCCGTCACCGCGGTCGGAGTGGCAATGGCAAAGGCGCAGGGACAGGCCACCAGCAGAACCGAGACCGCCGCCTTGACGTCGCCGGTGACGAAGAAGGCGAGAACGGCCAATACAAGAACCGTGGGCAGAAACCATGTCGTGAATCGGTCGGCCAGGTTTTGGATTGGGGCGCGCGCACCCTGGGCTTCCTGCACCAGGTGGACGATCCGAGCGAGCGTGGTGCCTTCGCCGACTTTCTCCGTCTTGATCTCCAACCGGCCCGATTCGTTGAGCGTTCCGCTGAACACGGTGCTGCCTGGCAACTTTTCCACCGGCATGGATTCGCCAGTGATGGGCGACTGATTGACGCTGCTTGCGCCTGCAACCACCGTGCCGTCCACCGGAATCCGCTCGCCCGGCCGGACTACGACCGGGTCGCCAACCTGAAGCTCGGCAACCGGCACGGCGACTTCCTCGCCATTGCGGCGCACCGTTGCGGTCTGCGGCGCCAGATCCAGCAGGTCTCGGATGCTGCGGCGCGTCTTATCCAGCGCGTAGCTCTCCAACGATCCAACCACCGACATGATGATGACGATGACCGCTGCTGGTCGGAACTCTCCTATTGCAACCGTCGCGGCAAGCGCCACAAGCACGAATACGTTGACCGTGATCCGGCGGCAGAAGATATCCTTGAAACCCGCGATAAACCGTGGGGTCCCACCCAGCAGGACGGCCGCCAACGCCAAGAACGCATTCAGGTACACGGGGCCGATATGCCAGTGGGCCAGCACCCAGCTCGACAGGGTCAACGCAATAATCACCGCAGGGGCAAAGGCGAGCACCAGTATCTCCCGGCGCTTCTCGGAACGAACACTATTAGAATCAGACATTGCGCATCCTCTATTCGGAATCATCCAGGGTGGCCCGAGCCCCGCAGACAGCACAACACTTCCGCGACAGGAAACGGCCGGTCTACTTCTTCTTTCGCTCTCCCGCGACCTCGTCGCCCTTCGACTTCTTCTCGTCAACCGCGTGGCAACCGCAGCCAGGACCGCAGCCATCGTTGCTCTTGGCGATCGACTCCATCAACAATGCGAACAAGCCCTTCTTTTTCTTTCCATTGTCTTTCACTGTATCGTTCATCTCCTGCCTCTCTTTAGAACTTAGCCAACAAGTACAAACCAGCAGCGATCAACAGCACTCCCGCAGCGACCCTGATTGCGGTATCGGCCTTCTGCATCTTGAGCGAGGCCTTCCCAAACGACACGCCGAACAGGATGGCGGCGAGCGGCAAGCTGAACCCGACGGCGAAGAGGGCCATGAGCACCATCCCCCACAGCATCCGCCCCATCAAAATGCTGGCACCCATGACGATGAAGATGCCCGGATTGCACGGCAGCGAACAAGCCGCCACCCCGCCGCCAAGAAACAGTCCTCCCAGCGCCGCGCCCATCTTTCCGCCGGAGACCGAAGACGCGCCTTCCTTCTGAGCGCGACTCGGCAGTTTGAAGGGGAGCAGTTTCAACGTCGCCAGACCAAAGAGGACCGCCACGACACCTGCGAAAAGCTTCCAGTACCGTCCAAGAAACGTCTGCGCCGTCTGGCCGACCAGACCCGCTACAAACCCGAGGATCATGAGCGCCAGCGTGGTGCCTATCAGGAACCAGACCGCCGAGACCAGCGATGCGCGCCGGTTCACGTTTTCCCGCGTGCCCGAGTAGGCCAGCAGCATTCCCATTGCCGGCAGGGTGCAACACGCGCTTGCCAACGCACTCACCAGGCCGAGCAGGAACGCCAACGGCAGGGCCGCCGGCCCCATACTGGCGGCTTGGAGTGTGTCCGTAACCCATTTCAGCATGTCCGTCATACATGCTCCTAGTTACAGCCGCTCGGTCCGCACCCGGCCGCTGCAGGTCCGCACCCGCCCGCGCTCGACGCGGCAACCAGCGCCTGAACGAGTTTCGTCTCCGTGATATCGCCCGAGGTGGCGCTCATTCCTTTGCCCTTGACCATCGCCAGCACGCCAGGGACGGCCATTTGCTTCGCGATGTTCTCGTAGTCTGGCGAACCCGTCTTCAGCGCAAACATGGCGATCTTGCCGCCGCGCAACTGGGGCTCTACCGTTCGAGCTGCGCCACGCATTTGTGCCATCGGCGCCTTGGCTGTGGTCTCGCTCTTACCCGGCAGGAAAACGAGGACCCCGAATGTATCCGTGGCAACCGTGTTCAGTTCGGAAAGCCCCGCGATTTCCTTTAGCGCATCCGTGACCGCAGGCTTTGCCACCTCGCCCGGCGCGGCCGTTTGCTCTGTAGTGGGCAGGGTGGCAAATCCCGCTGAAGCCGGAGCAGCCCGAACGCCGTTGTCCTTCACCATGGCCCGTGCGACCAGCACTCCGGCAACAATCAAGATCACGATCCCCACAGTCCACCGCCACCGGCCTCCGGATACCGATGTCCCGCAACTGCACCCCGGTCCGCAAGCCCCTGCATCCTGTTTCTGTTTGTCGTTCTGTTCGTTCATCGCATCTTCTTCCTTTCTCGCAGTTTAGGCGCAACAACCTTTGCCCTTTGACTTCCCGTCCCCACAACAACTTGTCGCCCCCGCGGCTGGCGAATCGAATATCCCCGCCGAAAACTGCTTCATGGCCGACATGGCGCCTTTCTCGACCATGTGCCCAACGGCAATCGCCTCGCGAATCTCGTTCTCTTCGATCCCCATCTCCTTCGCCTTCGCGACGTGGTACGTCAGACAGGGCTGACAGTGAGCGCCTACCGACGCACCCACCGCAATCAATTCCTTTGTCTTCTCATCCATGCTTCACCTCCGGTGTTGTTGTTCAATGACCAGCTACTAAACCCGCTCCCTTCGCCGCCGACAGAGACTCCCGGGATCACAGGAGACAACTGTCCTCAATTTCGTCCTGTCCTGTTCGATCGTTTCGTCGTTCTCTAACGTATTGACCAACCACGTCAGCACGGGTCGGACAAAGGCCCCGGCCGATCCCTGCGGCAAGCAGAAGTAGGCCCATCGGCCGTCTTTGCGCGAATCCACCAGCCCCGCCGCACTTAGTATGGAGAGGTGCTTGGACACCGTCGATGGGGCAAGCGCCAGCACTTCGACAATCTGGCAAACGCACAACTCGCCCGGCCCCAGCATCATCAGGATGCGCACGCGCTGTAGGTCCGCCAGAGCTTTGGTTACGCGCAATGTCGCTCGCATGGCTTCGCCGTTCATACTCCTCCTTTACATTCCTGCCGCCCCGGAGATCAGCGGCGAGACACCCAACAGGTCCACGACGTAGCCCGCCACAACGGCCACGACGAACACGGTCAGCACAAACGCGAAGACCAGCCTCCGCTTGAAGATGGACCCCAGGATGATGATTTCCGGGATGCTCGCCCCGGCGCCGCCGATGACGAGGGCGAGAACGGTGCCGACTCCCATGCCTTTGCCGATGAGGGCCGCCCCGATGGGAATTACCGTTTCGGCGCGGATGTACATGGGTACGCCCAACGCGGCGGCGACGGGGATGGACCACGGATTGCCAGGCCCGGCCAGGCGCACGACGAGATCCTGCGGGAAGAAGCCGTAGATGAAGGCGCCGATGCCCGCGCCAATCATCAGGTACCAGAACACCCCTTTGAAGGTTGAGACCGCCTCGGCCCCCGCCCGTTTCATCCTTACCTTAAAAGGCACGCTCTCGGAATCGTCCGCGTCCATGTTGACGGAGCAGCATCCAGCGTGCGCCGTTTGAGATTCCGCCGCATCACCGTCCTCGGAACAACCACAGTCGCCCTGGACAGACGCCGCGTACGCGGCAACCGGATCGGGAGCAGCCTTTGCGTCGCAACATCCACTCTGAATCCCCGCCAGCGGTTTGACATCCCTTTCCAGCCCCAGTTTCGACAACACAGCCGCCGTGAGCATGGCTCCGAAGAAAGTCACAACCACATAGACAGCCGTTACCTTGAACCCCAGAAGCATAAGGAAGAGCCCGATGATGACCGGGTTGAGCACCGGCGAAGAAAACAGAAACGCCATCACCGGGCCGAACGGCACACCCCCCTTAAGCAGGCCGGACAGGATGGGCACTGTCGAACAGGAACAGAACGGCGTGATCGCACCGAGACCTGCGCCCAGGAGATACTGCACCCACGTCAGCCGCCCGACAAGAAACGCCCGAATGCGGGAAGGGGGCAGATACTCGAGCAGCAGCCCAACGATGAATGCGACGACAACGAAGATGAGGATCAGTTCTCCTGCAATCACCAGGAAGAACTTGCCGGCCGTCATGAAACTGTTGATCTCAAACACATTCACTCCTTTCGTCATATCGTCACACGACGAACTATCGCACAACGCATCTCACCTGTCAACAGTCCCGCCTTGAAACGTTAGCGAACGCCTCTACCGCGCCGTGTAGATCAGGTAGAGCCCGCCCAACAGGACCAGCACGCCGCAGACCTTCTTGAGGATCACCGCGCCCTTGGACTTCTCGTTCCAGTTCAGGTAATGTTGGACAACCTCCGTGAATGTGCCCGCCAGCACGATAACGGAGCAGTGTCCTATGCCGTAGAACAGGAGCAGAAGAATCCCATAGGACAGGTTCGTCGCCGCGAGCTTGAACGTCACCGCCAGCATGGGTGCCATGTAGGCGAAGGTGCACGGGCCGAGTGCCACGCCGAACACGAGTCCCAGGATCAACGCCGCCAGCATTCCCTTGCGTTTCATGCCGGGCTGGGCTGCGCCAGGCATGGGCAGGCGGATGACATCGAGCAAGTACAGCCCGACAACGAAGAAAATGACGGCCACCGCGTAGTTACCCCAACGCCCGACATCGCCCATCATCCGTCCGGCTGCCGCCGTGATGGCTCCGATCACGCCAATGGTGATTAGGATTCCCACTGCGAACAGAAAGGAGATCGTGAACGCCCTTCGCGTCGTGATCCGGCCCTGCTGGTCAATGAACCCGACGATCAGCGGAATGCTCGCCAGGTGGCATGGACTCAACAGAATGCTGAGCACGCCCCACACGAACGCGGCGGTCAGTGCGAGGCTGGCCGAACCTTCAACGGCGTGCGATAGCGTTGTGAATATCTGTTCCATCATCTCGCAGTCCCTCCTTTGCGTTCCTTGCGCCTTGGCGAGAAATCCTGGCTCTCGCAACGGCGCCAATCATCTTTATCTGCGTTCTTCGCACGTCGGAAAACAACTCCGATTTCCGCCCGTTCATTTCGGAGCGCATTCGCCGATCTTGCACGCCTTGCTGATCTGCTGCGGCGTCAGCTTCATCTTATCCGCCAGCGCCTTCTGGATCGTGATCATCTCGCCGGTCTCCAACGGATTGGCATCCACCCACTTCTTCAGGCTCTCGGCGTTGACGAAGAACCCCTGATGGAAACACCCGGCCGATGCGTGCGTACCGTCCGACTTCGTGCGCTGTCCAAACCAGGCTACCGCCGTGGCCGGCTCCAGCGACGCCACGCTCCCGTTAAGCGTCTTCACGACGACCTTCTCGCCGGTCAACCGGTCCCGCTCCCGGACTTCGATATCCTTCCCGGTGCGCGCAGCCACGCCCAGCGCGCAATGCGAGCAACAACCCCACGTCTTCACGTCACCGACAATGACCTCAGCTACGTCCTCCGGGTAGACCACGCGATCGCAGAACCCGCACTTGTTCGCCAGTTCCTTGCCTTGCAGGACGGCCAAGTCCACCACGTTGCCGCCGCTCGCCTGCCGCTCCTTCTCGGCCGCCTCTTTCCCTGCGAATACTTTGACCGTGGGTCGCCCCGTCTTCGCCTCCATCCCGTACACATACACGGCATCGCTGATCGGAACGAGATTCCCTGTGGCCCAGTCCGCAACTGTTACCTTCTGATCGAACCCGGTCTTGTCCTCCGTCAGGCAGGAGTACATGACGAAGTAGTGGTGCATGCCGCACAACCGCACATCGCCTTTGTCCGTCTTGACCACCACGAGACTGTTCGACGGAATGCCGCCGTCGCACAGGTAACAGATGGCGTCTTTGCCTCGCGTGTCGGGCTGCGACGGCTGCCAACGGCTGAACGGCGGAGCTTCGGCTTTCGCGGACAGATCAACCCCGAACTCCTTCCACTTCGCCAGGATGTCTTCCTTGCCGAAGAACCCTTCGTGCCGGAACAGTTCCTTGCCTTGCGCATCATAGAAGATCTGCGTCGGAATAACGTTGATCCCGTACTTCTTCCCCGCATCCGGGTTCTCCCACACGTCAATGAACTGCACGTCCATCTTCCCGGCGTAGGTCTTCTTCAGATCCTCCAGGATCGGTGCCATCATCTTGCACGGGATGCACTTGGTCGCCCCCAGATCAACCAGACGGGGAATGGCCTTCGTCTGACCCGCTGGCTCTGGCACGCCCTGTGCCGCGGTCGCCTCAGCCGCAGCAGGAACTGCGCTCGCCTCCGGCGTGCCATCCGACGCCGGCTTCTTCCCGGCATTCTTCGCGATGAGCACCCCAACAACCGCCAAGGCCAGGACGATCCAGATCCATTTACCCGGCCCGCTGCAACAACTTCCTCCGCCACTTCCACAGGCGGAGCCCTCTTCATTCTTCTCGCTATTGTTTGCCATGTTCTTCCTTCCTTTCAGTCTCTTCAACCACTTGCCGCCTGCATGAACCCCTGCAAGAATTGCCACAACAACCAGCAACGGAATCAGATCGTCTCCGCCCTTGCCCTGACAGGAACAAGCCGACGAAAGCGCATCCATTCCATTTGTCATGTGATGTTAACAGACCAATTTCGCCGCACCGGCTGCAGCCGCCTTCGCGATCACCTCGGGCGTAGGCGGGGTTTTGCCCTTTTCCATGCCCAGATCGGCAAGTTGCAGGTGCTCGTACGTCTTGAATCCCGCCTGGTCCAGACTGCTCTTCACGCAATTGAGCGGACACCCGTCAATCGCCAGAATCTTCGCGGCTGACTCGGTCGTCGCCATGATCCCGGACACCCGCCCACCAATGCCGGCCGTGCAGTACATTTTGCCCGCGCCGTCCTTCGTCAGCTTTCGTGCCGCTTGATCGGCAATGGCGCCCACGTCCGCCGCCCCCGAACACGCAAAAATCAGCTTCGGAGCCGACCCACACGCACACGCACTCTTGTTGCTCATCTCGTTCCTTCCTTCCTTTCCCTCGATTGCACGACTCGGACGCCTTTCCATCACGGTCTCAGTTTGGCCAGCAGACCTTCCAGCTTGGGCCGCGCCGAGGCGACGAACGCAGTCGCTTCCTCAGCCACCGGCTTGACCGGCACCAGGTCCTGAACGCCATCGGCCGACAGCCCCGAGTCGCGCATGGCGGCAACCGCGCCGAGCAGCATCTTCTCGATCCCATCCCAAGCCGCTTGCCGCGAAAGCCCGGAGGTCTCGGCAAGCGATGCCAACATGTCGAGCTGCGGCCACAAGAAAGTCAGTCCCATTGCGGACACGACCGCGTAAACTTCAAGGTGCGCCTCCGGGACTTCGGCACATTCACCCAGGCCGGAGAAAAGCGTACGTAGCGCCGCGCGGTCCTGCTGCCCCAATGCCTCGCCGAAGGCGGTCGGGTTGTAGCCCTTGCCAACGATGGATGGGGCATTCGGGATCATGCGGGCAATGCGGCGAAAGCCGCCCAGCATCTCCGCCAACTTCGCGATCGTGAATTTCGGTGCGAGCGACACCAGAACCGTCTCGGGCCGCAGGCAGGGCTTGATCTGCGGCAGAACGTCTTTGATCACCGGCGGATGCACGGCCAGAAAGACAATGTCCTGGCGCGCGGCGTCCCCGAGACTTGCCGTCTCCACTTTTGGGTGTTGGGCCTTCAGTTTCGCCGCAACGTCCTGGTTGCAGTCAAAGACGACTACCTTGCCGGGCATAGCTTCCGCACGAGCCCATCCGCCCAGAAAGATCGTCGCGATCCTGCCGCCTCCGAGGAATCCTACGCTTCTCTCGCTCATTTCATCCTTCCTTTCTGTTTGCCGAATGCGCTTGTGCGGCCATCCGGTCACTTCTCATCGCAGCAACAACTGCTCTCCTGGAGCTTGATCCCTGTCGTTCTGCGAAGTAGAGAAAGAATATCGGACGAACAACATCGTCCCTTCGGGTTCAATTCCTTGCACCGGTTCGCTGTGCAGGCACCCGTTGCCTTCTTGATCGCCCCCAACGAGTGAGCCCCGCCGCGGATGGCTTCCACGATGGTTGCCTCCGGGACCCGTTTGCAGTAACAGACGATCTTCTCTTTCATGGGCGTTGGAACACCCTCAAGCGAGGAACTTCTTGATATCGTCCGCACCCAGCACCTTGCCCGCGCTCTTGACCTGCCCGTCCACCACCAGCGCCGGCGTGGTCATCACGGCGAATTTCATGATGTCCGCGATCTTCTCCACCTTCTCGATTGTGGCTTCGATGCCCAGCGCTTTGACCGCCGCCTCGGCGTTCGCCGTCAACAGCTTGCACTTCGGACATCCGGTGCCCAAAATCTGGATCTTCTTCATTGAGTTGAGTCCTTTCCTGCGTTGTGGGTTGCCTTCCTCACTGTTCCACGTCTACTGCCGAGAGCCCGGGGCTGCCCAGTAGATCGTTGTTTCCGCATCCAACGGTTTCGATTTCCAGGGTACTGTGGGAAATGCCCCATTTCGTCTGCAACCGACCCCGAATCTGCCGCAGAACGCCGTCCGTCCCGGAGAGCGGTCCATCAGCGACTCGAAGATGGGCCGTCAGTATCCGCTCATCCGGCCGCAGTTCCCACACATGAAGATGATGCAGATCGCAGCCGGGTATGAGGTCCTGTACATCGCGCCGAAGCGCTTCGAGATCAAGCCCGGCGGGCGTCCCTTCAAGCAAGACGCGGGTCGCGTCACGCAAAAGCCGCCAACCGCTGAGCAGCACCAAGGCAACGACGAGGATTGAAACGATCGGGTCCAGATAAGGCCCGTATTTCAAGGCCGACAACAGGGCCGCCACGACGACGGCTACCGATGAAAGGGTGTCTTGAAGCAGATGTAGCATCGCCGCCCGCATGTTCAGATCGCCGTGGCTGTGTCCTTTCAACAGCAACACAGAAAACAGGTTCGCTCCGAGCCCGATAACCGCCACGACCAGCATTACTCCGGAGAGGATCGGCGCCGGATGCATGAGCCGGGTCACCGCCGACCGAATAATCAACGTGCCCACGACCAAGATCGTGGCGCTATTAAAGAGCGCGGCCATGACCTCGACGCGGCCTAACCCGTAGGTGTGTCGATGCGAAGGGGGCCGCGTTCCGAGCCGGCGCGCCACGAAAGCGATAATTAACGCGACCACGTCGCTCAGGTTGTGGACGGCATCGGAAAGCAAGGCCAGGCTTCCCGAAATCAGCCCTCCGATGACCTCGGCAACGACGATCACTCCATTCAGCGCAATTGCGCCGATCAACCGGCCTTCCACCGTTCTTGACTCGTCAATATGTTCGTGTTCCGGGCTCATCTAGTTCTGCTGCAACTTCTGTTCGAGTTCTCGCTTCGCTGTCGTGAGGATGTCCTCTTTCTTGATGAGGTCTCTCACGCGCTGTTTGTCTGGGAAACTGATCGCGTTGAAAACGCACCACGATTCGCACGACGTACAGCCCACGAGGCACTGTAGCGGCCTTGCCACGACGGCTTTCTTTCTTGCGGCGTCGAAATCGAACACTTCTCTTCCACAAGTGGTGACGCACATGCCGCAGCCCCGGCATTTGTCCTGGTCAATCGTCGGATGCCAGTCGATCCGTTCTCGCGGCACACCCTTCCATTTCGCGAATTTATCAGGTAGTTTCGCACTCATTCGGACCTCCTCCTTCTTTCCGTTCACCCACCTGCCGCCAACACTATTCCCCGCTTGGCAGACAATCCTCGCGCCAACAACACGCGAACTGATCGCATTCGGTTCTGCCGGTGGCGAAGCAAGGCGTGTTGCATTCCGTCGTCTGAATCGCGCGAATCAAGTCCGGTTTCTTCAAACTCTGTGTCTTCAGTCCCAATTCCTTCGCTTTCTTTCTGACATCGTTCATCTTCATAGTGCATACCTCGGTTACGATTCGCTTACGGTCAAGACGCGTTGCGCATCGGGCGCGGCCGTATTCGTCGCCCGATCGCGGGCAAAGAGTAGATACAGCGCGGGCATGAGAAACAGGGCCGCGCCGATTTCCATCAGGAGGCCGCCGATCGCCGCGACGGCCATCGGCTGCAGCAGATCGCCGCCTTCCCCGAGGTTCATCGCCAAAGGGACAAATCCCGCAATCGCACCCACGGTCGTCATGACGCGAGGGCGAAGCCGGATCTTCGCGGCCGAAAGCACGGCGTCAAACGCTCGCAGCCCCTTGGTCTTCCTGAGTTCCTCGGCAAAATCCAACAGCAGTACGCCGTCATTGACGGTCGCGGCGATCACGATAAAAACGCCGATGGCCACGGTCGCGCCAATGGCCTGCCCACCGACCATTAAGCCATACGCCATGCCGGCCAGACAAACCGGCAGACTCAGGAAAATAATGATGGGCAGTCGGAAACTCTCGAACTGGATCGCCAGGACCGCAAAGGCAAAGAAGGCTGCGAATCCCAGAATCATCCCGAGCGCCCGCCGGTTCTCCGCCATGATTTGAGCCTGACCGCCCATGGCAAAGCTCACTCCCGGCGGACGCGTGAGCGCGGCTGCCGCGGCTGCGGCCCGCGCCGTGGCATCGCCGACGCTGACTCCGGCCGCCGGGTCCGCCCGTACGATCACCTGCTTCACCTGGTCTTCCCGGGCAATTTCCACCGGTCCGACGGCGCGGCGCACCTCCGCCACGTCGCGCACATGAATGGTCCGGCCATTGCGTGTATCCAGGACGAGGTTCTCCAGATCTTCCTTTCCGGTGATTCGCGGTTCGGGAACCATGACCCGGATATCGTAGTACTCGCTCCCTTCCCGGTATTCCGTGGAGACCACCCCGCTCACCAGCGTGCGCAACGTGGTCGCCACCTTGTTCACGGGGATACCCAGGGCGGAGGCGCGCACGCGGTCCACATAGATGCGGTATTCCGGCTTGGTCATGTCCATGGAGATGTTCACGTTGGCGAGCTGTGACATCTCGCCCATCTTCGCGGCCAGAGCTTTGGCGAACTCAAAGATCGGCTGCACGTCCGACCCCTGCACCTTGACCTCGACATCCTGCAAGCCGATTTTGCGAATTCCCTTGATCGGCATGTTCATGACGGGCAGTTTTGCACCCGGGACGCCGGCCTTCTTCACCAGTGGCTTGATCTTTTCGATGAAGTCCGCTGTGCTGATCGTGCGCTTGGATTTCGGGAGAAGCTGGATGTCCACCTCGCCCTCGTTGGCGGTTTCGTAGGTCGCCAGTCCCCAGACCCGTCCCCCGGCCATGGTGAAGACGCTTTCGATCTCGGACAGACCGCGCACCTGATCTTCGACGCGCGCCAGGACGCGGTCCGTTTCCCCCACGGACGTACCGGCGGGCATTCTGAGCTTCACCATGACGCGTCCGTCATCCAGTTTCGGAAAGAACTCGGAGCCGACCCTGCCCGCACCGAGAATCCCGCCGATCAAAACGGCGACGAAGAGACCGATCGTTACCCACCGGAAGCGTAACACGCCCCTGAGCGCCGTCCCATAGCTCTGCGTGAGTCGCTCGATACCCGACGCAAAGGCCCTGGCCACGGGGTCCATACGCCCTGGTTTCAGCCAGCGTCCGGCCAGAAAAGGGGTGATGGTCACCGCGACCAGGAGGGAGATGAGCACCACACAGGCAATCACCAGCACCAACTCGTGAAACAGCAGTGACGCCAAGCCGGGCACGAACAAGAACGGCAAGAACAGCGCAAGAAAGCTGGCCGTCGCCGCGACGACCGCGGGACCCACCTGCCGGGTGCCGGCAATGACCGGATCCTCCGCGGCCGGGTCCGGCGATTGCTCCCGCTCGTGCTTGATCCGGGTAATGTTCTCCAGAACGACGATGGAATTGTCGAGCAGGACCCCAAGCGCCACAACCAGACCGCCCAGCGAGAAGATGTTGAGCGAAAAGCCGAGCGTCTTCATCGCGAAGAAATTGGCCAGCAGCGTCAAAGGCAGCGCCACGAGCATCACGGCCACTTGCCGCCAGTTTCCGAGAAAGAGGTAAATGACCAGCACGACCAGGATGGCGGCGAGAATCGCCGAATCGCGGACGCTCTTGATGGCGCCCATCACGTAGTCCCCCTGGTTCTCCACCACGCCGAAACGGATGTCCGGGGGCGACTCGGCCCGCAACTGGTCCAGCTTGGCCTTGACCGCTGCCGCGACCTTGACGGTATTGGCTTCCGCCTGCTTGAGCACGTTGACTTTCACGCATGGCTGCCCATTGAAGCGCGTGTTGACGCGCAACTCCTCGTGGGCGTCCTCCACCGTGGCAACGTCCTTGAGGTACACGAGGTCACCATTCGCGCCGTGCGCGACCGCCACATTGCGGATTTCGTCGAGGTTCTCGAACTCGCCCATGGTGCGGGCGATGATCTCCCGCGTCTCGACGGTGACGCGCCCCGCGAAAGTCTGCCGGTTCTCCTCCCGCAGGGCTGCGGCCACTTTCTCCGGCGACAGGTCATACGCCGTCATACGGACAGGGTCCAGGTGCACGCGAATCTCGCGCTCAACCCCTCCGACCACCTCGGCCCCCGCGGTTCCCGGTACGGCGCTGAGGCGTTCAACCAGCCAGTTGTCCGCCCATTCCCGCAGCCAGACCAAGCTGCGCGTGTCCGATGCGAGCGTCACCTCCATCACCGGCAACTGGGACGGGTCCGCCTTGATGATCACCGGCGGGTCCATGTCGGGAGGCAACAGGCGGTTGATGCGGCCCATGATGGCCAATACATCCTGATAGGCCACATCCACGTTCACGCCGTACCGGAAGTTGACCAAGAGGGTGTACATGCCTTCGATACAGGAGGCATCCAGATAGTCGAGGTTATCCACCGTCGCCATGGCGCGTTCAACCGGGTCGGCGATCTGCGTTTCGATCTCGTCCGGCGTCGCGCCCCGCCACCAGATGTGGACCTTCACCATCGGATAGGTGATGTCAGGCAGGTAGTCCACATCGATCTGCGTCAGCGAAAACCAGCCAATGACGGCTACCGCCACGGAAAGAACCGCAACCGCCACGGGTCTGTGGATGGCAAGTTCGGTCAGTTTCACGGCTTGGATTCCTGTTTAGGCCCGCTGCCTGGTACGGCCGCGGATTCCTTCTTCTTCTGCCCCGCCACCTGCACCGTGGCGCCGTCCTTGAGCATCTCCGCGCCTCGCGTCACCACCATGTCGTCAGCCTCGATGCCGCTCTCGATCGCCACCCAACCGCTTGCCTCCAGGGCCGTCTTTACCTTCCGTCTCGCCACGGCATCTTGCTTCACAACAAAGGCCACGACTTCTCCGTTCGGCATGACGGCCAGGGCGCTCTCGGGCACGACCACCGCATTCGTCAACGTCTGGACCGCCACGTCCACACGGGCGAACATGCCGCCCAGAAGTCGCACCTCCTCCTTCACGACCGCTTCCGCCGTCAAGGTGCGTGTCGTACGCTCCAGTTCGGGATAGACCCGGGTGATTTGGCCCGTGAAACGGCGGCCCGGATAGGCATCCAAGCTCACCTGGACGGGTTGATCGGCACGGACCGCGAAGGCCTGTTGTTCGGGAATGGGTAACCGAACCACCAGACTGGCTGGGTCGTACACTTCAACCAAGGGAGCCCGTGGCGACACGTAGTTGCCGTCCGCGATCCAAACGCGTGACACCACGCCGTCCCAGGGCGCTTTGATTTCATAGTCGCCCGCGCCGGTTTCCATGGCCGCCACCTGCGCTTCGGCGCGCTTCAGGTTCGACCGTGCCATGTCCAGTTGCTCGCCGGGAAGCGCACCGCTTTTCACGAGCTGCTCAACGCGCTTGAACTCCGATTCCTGCCGCCGCAACTCCTCGCGCGCCGCCTCCAGCCCTGTTTCCGCAATGCGGCTGCGGCCGACTCTCGCGAGAATCTGGCCCTTTTTGACAGTGTCGCCTTCGCGGACCGAGCACTCCATGATGGGGCCCTCCGCCGGCGACGCCATTCTCGCCACTTTGACCGGTTCCACGGATCCCGTGAAGGTCAGCATCTTCGTCAGGTCCCGCTTCTCCGCCTTGGCAACCTGCACCACCGGCATCGGCTTCTTGGCTTGGTCCCCCGCTTCCGGCTTCTTCCCGCAACCCGCGAACAGCAAGAGCGCCATCGAGCAACCAAACCATGCGAGATGTATCTTCATGGCAGTATTTCTCCAACCGCTAGTTTCCGCCGCGCATCGGCCACGGCCAGATCGGCGAGCGCGCGGGCATGACCGGTCTGGGTTGTCACCAATGCCGTCTGCGCATCCAGTACGTCGGTCATCGTGCCTTTGCCCAGGTCGTACTTCTCCTTCATGATCCGGAAACTCTCCTCGGCTTGACCAATGGCCTGTTGGGCTGTCTGCACCCGTTCCTTTGCGGCGGCGATGTCCGACAGTGCGGTCTCCACCTCGAAGCGAATCTGTAACTCAAGCTTGCGGAGGCGTTCCTGAGCGCCATGCAAACGCGCTTTCTGTTCGGCCACCTTGGCGCCGGTCAGGCGGCCGTCGAACAGCGGGATCTCCGCCACCAAGCCGATGCGGCCCACGTCCCCTTGGTCCTCCGTGCCCTCCGGGGCATCCGACGCGTCGGGCAACCACCGCGACCCATACGAAGCCTGGGCCGAGAGCGTGGGCCGATACCCTGCGCCGGCGGCACGCACGGCGGCGTCCGCAGCCGAGACCGATGCCTGTAAGGCTCGGTAGTCGGCTCGCCGGGCAAGCGCCTGGCGCATGCAGGTTGCGGCTTCAGGGCAGGCTGGGGGTTCATTCGTCGGCAGAGCTCCGCGCGCCTCGGGCGCGGCGGCATCGTCCAAGCCCAGTAGTGCGGCCCACGCGCGCTGCTGGACGGTGCGGTTGTTCCGCTCACGCACCTGAAGCGAGTACAGTTCGGCACGTCGCACATTGGTCCGCAGCAGGTCCACGCGGGCCGCTTTTTGCGCAGCCATCAACGCCTGAATGGTGCGTTGCTGCTCATCCATAGAGCGCACAGCAGTCTCCAGAGACCGAAGAACCTCGTCCTCTGCCAACAGGCCATAATACAGGGCGGTGACTTGGTAAGCGAGGGACTCGCGGACACGCGTCAACTGATCCGTCGCGGCCTTTCGGCTCCAGTCGGCCGAATCCGCTTCGGCGGATATGCGACCGCCGGTGTAGAGAGGCAAACTCGCGACCAACTCGGCCCCAAGGATGTCTGGCCCGAACACTCCCGTTTCGCCGTTCTGGGTTGCAGGAAAGAGCCGCTGATCCTCCGTCCAGTAGTCATAGGAGCCGCGCGCCTTCAGCGTGGGCCGTCCACCTGCCTGAGTTGCCCGCAGGCGAGCCTCCGATTCCGCCAATCGGCTCTGAGCTTCGCCTACGTCGGGATTCCGCTTCAGTGCAATCGCCAAGGCTTCGTCCAGCGTAAGACGACGGCCATCTTCTGCCGCCGGCAGGCTGAAAGGCGCCGCCGATGCACACAGGAGCAGCAGAAAACCGACTGCGGCATCACGTTTCATGACACTATAGCCCCGAATACTATCCCCGTGATCGTGGCCATGATCACCACGAGCCCAACAAAGGTCAGCGTCTTTTTCGGCCCAAGGATCGAGTTGATGACCAGCATGCTGGGCAACGAAAGCGCTGGGCCGGCCAGAAGAAGGGCGAGCGCGGGTCCTTGGCCCATGCCGCTATCCATTAACCCGCGCAGAATCGGCACTTCGGTCAGTGTGGCAAAGTACATCAGCGCACCCGTCAACGAAGCGAAGAAGTTGGTCCATACCGGCCAGACCAGGGACAGCCACCCCGGCACGGCGCCGTCTCCGACGTAGCCCCAGAACACGGAGGGCGAATCACCCACCAGCGCCTGAATCCACACGTTCGGAACGATCCCCGCATCCTTGCCCTCTGGGCTGCCCAGGAAGAAGCCGGCCGCCAGCACGCCGCCGAACAGCAGGGGCAGAATCTGCTTCGCGAACCCCCATGTCTGGTCGCGCCAGTCCTTGAGTTCCGCCCCGCCAAAGAACGTCAGACCGGCCAATCCGGCCGAGCCAGCCGCGAAAGCGGCCACGGGATACCCCGGAAACGCGAAGGCCAGGACCACCGCCGGAACCGCCGCCAAAGCAATCCAGGCCAGCCGCACCTTGAAGAAGCGCCAGAGGCAGCCGCCCATGAGCGCCGCGAAGAGCGCCGTCACGACCCATTTGGCGTGGTAGATCGCATACCAGACGCCCACCTGTTCCAGTGGCTTGCCCCAGTTGGCGAACACCAGGATGCCCACCATCGAGAAGAAATAGAGCACCACCTGCCACAGCGGACGTTCGCCCTTTTCGTCATCGCCGACAAACACTTCTTGCGGTTTCGCAGCCTTCGCCCGCTCCTCCTTCAGAAAGATCAGGTGCATCAGCAGGCCGATGACAACGCTGAACGCCACCGCGCCGACCGCCCGCGCCACGCCCAATTGCCAGCCCAGGACCCGTGCGGTCAGCACGATCGCCAGCACATTGATTGCCGGGCCGGAGTACAGGAAGGCAATGGCCGGCCCAAGACCTGCGCCGCGCATGTAGATCCCGCCAAAGAGGGGGAGAACCGTGCAAGAACAGACCGCGAGAATGGTTCCGGAGACGGAAGCGACGGAGTACGATAGCCATTTCGATGCCTTGGGCCCGAAATACTTCATCACCGCGTTCTGACTGACGAACACGCCGATGGCCCCAGCGATGAAGAAAGCGGGCACAAGACAGAGCAGCACATGCTCCCGGGCATACCACTTGGCCAACTTGACGGCTTCGATCAAGGCGCCCTGAAAGCGCGCCGCCTCGACCGGCAGATAGTACAGGACCGCAAAAAGGCCGATCAACCAGCCCAGAATCTTCAATTCCTTCCGACTTCCTTCGCTCACCCCTCACGCTCCTTTCAACAATCTGTCCGTTCTCTTCGCCGCAGCCCTAAAAACCTCCATCGCGCAGTCAAGCACGGCAAGAACACAGGGGTTTACCAGGCGATAGAAGACGCGCTGCCCCCCCTTCCGCGATTCGAGGATGCCGGCATCCCTCAGCCGCTCCAGGTGCCGCGACATCGTGGAGCCATCCACATCTGCAACTCGGTGCAACTCCATCACGCATTTCTCGCCCGACCGCAGCGCGTCTACCAGCAAGACCCGTGTCGGATGGGCCAGCGCCTTCAGAACCTGCGACCGTGCTTTGGCCTCTTGGTAGTTCATCCTTTTCGTACCGCCCTTGATTCTGTCTCGTGTGCGTGCCCTCACGCGCCTCGCTCGAAGCCGCTCAACCCTTTGCCAGTTTCGATTGCCGTTTGGCCTCGGCCCGGATGACCCCCATCGTGCAGTCAAATACGTTCAATATGCAGGGTGTTTGCAGCCTCAGAAAACACCGCACCCCCTCCCGCCGCTCGCTCACGATCCCGACATTCTTCAGAGCCGTTACATGCCGGGAGAGCGTGGACTTGTTCATCGGAAACATCGGCTGCAGTTCACACATGCACCGCTCGCCGCGGCTCAACTCATCCACGATTCGCAGCCGCACCGGACTGGCCAGAGCCTTCATCACCCGTGCCCGCGCCTGGAACTCTTCTGCTTTCATGCGGAGGACTATAGCGCAATGTTGCGCAACACTGCAACAAAGAATTTCGGACGGTCTCGCCGACCAGAACGGGGGCTTCATCCCGGCTCGCCGAGAGCCGATCGAGGGGAATGTTCTGCCGGCCACGGCGGTCACAGCACGACCAGAAGCGGACTCCTTCGAAGGGAACAGGCGTGCACCAGGTGTTGGGCACCACTCAGCCCACCATCGCGACGGCCCCACATGCTGGTGTCTGGTTATGTTGCGCTCAGAAAGCGAGGCAGAAGTGTTCTCAGCGGGATGGGCGTCAATGACACCATAACGGCGAGCGCAACATATTGCGGGGGCTATCGCAGTTCCCTGAAGGGAACACGCCGGAACAAATCAGGCCCGGTGCGCATCCGCAAGTGTAAGCAGTGCGGACGACGTTGGACCCCGAAGGCCAAGCAGTATCGCGGCAAACACGAACTGCCAGCCGCGGCATCAACGACGCCATCGTGACTGCGACCACGAGGCAGCATCTGTGCGAGAAGACGGTCTGCCTCCACGAAAGGGTTCAGTCGTCATGACCGGATATGAAACAGGCACCCCGACTCATCCGCTATGCACGGTAGAAGGAGCGATCCAGCATGACATACGAAGAACTGTATACAGAGGCATTCGTCGACGAACTGGCAAGAGACGGCACTCGGGTTCCTGCAAAGGAGCACATGACCTGCCATCGGTGCCCTCAAGCGGACACCTGCGAGCTGGCATGGGACCTCTACAACACGGATGGCGACTGCCTGGCGGACAAGTAACATCCAACTCTGCATCGCGCGGTCGGGATCAACTGTGCGGCTTGAGGTCGATGTACATACCCGGATCGAACCCGCCGGTATCATCCAAGTCGCTGTACCCCCGCTGGTTGCTGACCATGTGGGTGTCGCCGATCCGGTAGTCAGAGCAGTAGTGAGTATGGCCACTGATCCATGCCGCCGGCTGACAGTTGAGAATCAGGCTTTCTTGATTGCTGACAAACGCCCGACTCAGACCATCGGTGCGCACGTACGGGTGGGTGCTCATGATGCAGGGGGCATGGTGCGTAACCGCGAGGCTAATCGCCGCGCGGGATGTGCATTGTCGAGAGCTACCGGGCACTCCCGCTGACTTCCCCCAGGTGCTGCAGCAGGATACGGCGCACTTCCTCAATCGTTGCGGGGTTGCCCTGACAGCTATGCCCGCTG
>Ga0315292_10000235_pt1 | contig 23655 bp, 23 predicted proteins | sample YL17G13_0_MG_FD_204029 | JGI IMG/M metagenome (GOLD analysis project Ga0315292, IMG submission 204029) | Sediment microbial communities from Yellowstone Lake, YNP, Wyoming, USA - YL17G13_0 | ecosystem: Environmental > Aquatic > Freshwater > Lake > Sediment | place: USA: Wyoming | collected... | reverse complement strand
CCGGCTGGGATGAGCGCCGACGGCCTGCCGGTCGGGCTGCAGATCGTGGCCCGGCGCCACCGGGACGAGTTGCCCCTGCGTCTGGCCCGCATCCTGGAGCAGGCCCGGCCGTGGCCGCGTCTCGCCCCCACCCCGTCCTGACCCGGATCCTCGAGGTCGCCCCCGCAGGCACCCACGACCTGCGGCGGACCGTCCTCCGGGACGGTCGGGACGACGAGGTCGTGTTCGAGGGCGACGACGAGCGGGACACGTTCCACCTCGCCGCGGTCGACGACGACGGGACCACGGTGGGCATCGTGACCTTCCTGGAGCGGGAGTGCCCCAACCGCCCCGGCGTGCACCCGGCCCGCCAGCTGCGGGGAATGGCCGTGGCCACGGACCGGCAGGGCGCGGGCTTGGGGGCGGCCCTGCTCCGGGCCGGGATCGAGCGCTGCCGGGCCGAGGGCGTCGCCGTCGTGTGGGCCCACGCCCGGCAGACGGCGGTGTCCTGGTACGACGCCCACGGCCTTCGCTCCGAGGGTGACGTCTACGTCTTCGGCGTGATGGGTCTCCCGCACCGGTTGGTCGTCGTCGACTTGAGCGGATCCGTGGCCGGCGGAATTGGCGATGGACGGCCCGGTGCTGCGGGCAGATGATGGGTGAACGGTCGGCTCGTCGATGGCGAGGCCGAACCCCCGTCGGCTTCGTCGACGGTGCGATCCCAAAGGGAAGGAACCCCATGACACTGGAAGCGAAGAGCCTCGATGCGCCCGAGGAGACCCGGGCCTTCGGCCACGGCCACATGGACATCGTCAGCGTGGCCGGCGTCACCGTCGGACGGGCCGAGTTCGAGCCCGGCTGGCGCTGGTCCAACGACGTCAAGCCCATCGCCGGGACCGACTCCTGCCAGACGGCGCACACCGGCTATGTCGTCGCCGGTCGCATGCACATCGTCATGGACGACGGCGCCGAGCACGAGGTCGGCCCGGGCGACGCGCTGGTGATCTCTCCCGGCCACGATGCCTGGATCGTCGGCGACGAGACCTGCGTCATGCTCGACTGGTCGGGCAGCGCCACCTACGCCAAGCCCGGCTGAAGCACCCGCTCACCCTCCGCCCCTTCGGCGCGCCCTTGACAGCATAGGGATACCCCCTTAGGGTACGACGCGAGGAATCATGACGAAGACCGTCCACGAGGAACGGACGGCGGGCGAGGCCCAACGGTCCGAACGGCCCGGATCACCACCAGGCCACGACGACCACGCAGGTCACGGGGGCCACACCGGTCACGCCGAGGTCTTCCGGCGCCGCTTCTGGTGGAGCCTGCTGCTGACCCTGCCGATCGTGGCCACCAGCGAGATGGTCATGGACTGGTTCGGGTACTCCCTGGACTTCGTCGGGATCGACCTCGTCGGCCCCGGGCTGGGCACGGTCGTGTTCCTCTGGGGCGGCTGGCCCTTCCTGTCCGGCGGGGTGGAGGAGGTCCGTACCCGACAGCCGGGGATGATGCTGCTCGTCGCCATGGCCATCTCCGTGGCCTACACCGCGTCCCTGGCCACGAGCCTCGGGTGGTTCGACCTCGAGTTCTGGTGGGAGCTGGCCGCGCTGGTGACGATCATGCTGCTGGGTCATTGGCAGGAGATGAAGGCCCTGGGCCAAGCGGGTGACGCCCTGGCCGCGCTGGCCGCCCTGCTCCCCGACGAGGCCGAACGGGTCGCGCCGGACGGGACGGTCGAGGTCGTCCCCGTCGACCTCCTCGCCTTGGGCGATCTCGTCCTGGTCCGGTCGGGCGGGCGGGTGCCGGCCGACGGCCAGATCACCGAGGGCGGGGCCGAGCTGGACGAGTCCATGATCACCGGCGAGTCCCGCACCGTGGCCAGGGCGGTCGGGGACCGTGTCATCGCCGGGACCGTGGCCACCGATTCGGCCCTGCGGGTGCGGATCGACGCGGTGGGCGACGAGACCGCGCTCGCCGGGATCCAGCGCCTGGTCGACGAGGCCCAGCGTTCGTCCAGCCGGGCCCAGGTCCTGGCCGACCGGGCGGCGGCGCTCCTGTTCTACGTGGCGGTCGGCGCGGCCGCCGTCACCCTCGTGGCCTGGACGCTGTTCGACTCCCTCGACGAAGCCGTGGTCCGGGTCGTGACCGTCCTGGTCATCTCCTGCCCCCACGCCTTGGGCCTGGCCATCCCGCTGGTGATCGCCATCTCCTCGGCCAAGGCCGCGGCCAACGGGATCCTGGTCAAGGACCGGCTGGGGCTCGAGCGGAGCCGGACCGTCGAGGCCTTCCTCTTCGACAAGACCGGCACCCTGACCAAGGGCGAGCACACGGTGGCCGGTGTCGCCGGGGTCGACGGGATGACCGACGCTGAGGTCCTCGCCGTCGCGGCCGCGGTCGAATCCGACAGCGAGCACCCGCTGGCCCGAGCCATCGTGGCCGCCGGCCCGGAACCACGGGAGCCGGCGTCGGACTTCCGCTCGCACACGGGACGGGGGGTCGAGGCCACGGTCGGTGGACGGCGCTACGCCGTCGGCGGCCCGGTGCTCCTGCGGGACCGGGCCCTGACCGAGCCGCCCGAGCTGATCGGCTGGGCGGATGGCTGGCGGGGTCGCGGCGCGGCCGTCCTCTACCTGGTCGACGACGGGGGCGTGCTCGGAGCGCTGGCCCTCGAGGACGAGGTCCGCCCCGAGGCTCGGGAGGCGGTTGCCGCGCTGCAGGCCCTGGACCGCAAGGTGGTGATGATCACCGGTGACGCCCACGAAGTGGCCAATGCCGTCGCCGCCGACCTGGGCGTCGATGAGGTGTTCGCCGAGGTCCTGCCCGAGGACAAGGACGCCAAGGTGGCCGAGCTGCAGGCCCGGGGCCTGTCGGTGGCCATGGTGGGTGACGGCGTGAACGACGCGCCGGCGCTGGCCCGGGCCGACGTGGGTATCGCCATCGGGGCGGGAACCGACGTCGCCATCGAGTCGGCCGGCCTGATCCTGGCCCGCTCGGACCCGCGGGCCGTGGTGGGCGTGATCCGCCTCTCGCAGGCGGCCCACCGCAAGAGCCTCCAGAACCTGGGTTGGGCCGCGGGCTACAACCTCGTGGCCATCCCGGTGGCCGCGGGCGCGTTGGCCTGGGCCGGGGTGAACCTGGCCCCCGCGGTCGGGGCGATCCTGATGAGCGTCTCCACCATCGTGGTCGCCCTCAACGCCCAACTCCTGCGCCGGGTCGACCTGCGCTGAGCGACGGGTGGGTCAGGTGCGGGCGCGGACCAGCCAGACCCGGCCGGGGAGGTCGACGCCGCCGTCGGGGCCGGCGTGGTCGGCCAGGGCCCGACGGACCCGGTCGATGGCGTCGGCGGCGACCTCGGGCGGCGCCGGGTCCAGGACGGCGCGGGCGTAGTCCATCCTCTGGATGAAGCCGAGGGCCTGGTCCAGCGACGACCCGAGGTGGATCGTGCGCCGGACGTCCTCCAGGGCGACGTAGGTGAACCCGGCATCGCCCAGGATCCCTCGGACGTGGTCGGGGTCGCTGAAGGCGAAGCCTCCCGGTGATCCGGGGGGCGGTGGGGGGGACAGCGGGAGGACGGCGTCGATGGCTCGGCCGGGGACGGTCATCCACTCGTTGTCGTCCACCGACTGCCAGCAGGCGAAGGCCAGCCGGCCGTCGGGACGGGCGGCGGCGCGGAGGTGGGTGAAGGCGGCCACCGGGTCGGAGAAGAACATGACGCCGAACCGGCTGCAGATGACGTCGACCGGCTCCGGGCCGAGGTCGTCCTCGCCGGCGTCGGCCTCACGGAACTCGACGTTGTCGAGGCCCCGCTGGGCGGCCCGCACCCGAGCCACGTCCAGCTCGTCGGCCGAGAGGTCCACGCCGAGCACCGACCCCGTGGGCCCGACCGCCTCGGCGGCGGCCAGGGCCACGTCCCCGCCCCCACAACCGACGTCGAGCACCCGCTCCCCGGCGGCGAAGGCGGCGCCGCTGACCAGGGCCGTCTCGAACTCGTGGAACAGGGTCGAGAACCAGTCGGCGTGCTCGGCCCAGAACCGCCCCTTTTCGCCCGCCCACTCGGCGGCGATCTCGTTCACCGGTCGCGCAGGAAGCGTTCGACCTCATCGACCAGGTCGCTGCCGTTGCCGTGGAGCGCCTGCTCGTCGAAGACCCGTTCGAGCTCGGCCACATAGGTGGAGGACTCCTCGTCCTCCTGGACCAGCTCGTCGAGCTGGCGCTCGTAGGCCGTGGTGGCGATCTCCAGGTCGGTGACCGGGATGGTCGTGTGGAGGAGCTGGCTGAGGCGTTCGATGAGGGCGAGGGCGGCCTTGGGCGACGTGCTGCCCGGGACGTAGGAGGGGACCGAGCCCCAGAGGGAGATGGAGTCGAGGCCGGCGGTGCGGCAGGCCTCGTGCAGGGCGCCGACAATGCCGGTGGGACCCTCGTAGCCGGACGGGCGGAGGTCGAGGCGGGTGATCAGCTCGGCGTCATCGGCCGTGCCGATGACCGAGGTGGGCCGGGTGTGGGGGATGTCAGTCAGCAGGGCCCCGAGGGTGACGACCATGGACACCCGCAGCTCGTGGGCCACGCCGGTGATCTGCTCGCCGTAGGTCCGCCAACGCAGGTTGGGCTCGATGCCCTCCAGCACGAGGAGGTCACGGTCCTGGCCCGGGATCTCGCCGGCCCAGAAGCGGTTGGCCGGCCAGTCGATCCGCCGGAGCCCGCCGTCGTCGAAGGCGACGTAGGGGCGGGTGTCGGTGAAGCTGTAGAACTCCTCGGGATCCAACTCGGCGACCAGGTCGAGCTCCCAGACGTCGCGCAGGTGGCGGATGGCGGTGGAGGCGGCATCGCCGGCGTCGTTCCAGCCCTCGAAGGCGGCCACGAGCATCGGGTCCCGCAGCGGCCGGCGCCGGTGCCAGTGCACGTGGTCGAGGGTGGCCATCGCCGCTGCACCGTACCGGCGCCCACGGCGGCACCCCATCGGGGGGTCGCTGGGTAGGATCGCCGCGGCCCGGTAGCGACGAAGGGGATCGGATGGCCGATGGCGCCGTAGTACGGACGGTCGGGGAGCTCATGAGCTCACCGGTTGTCACCGCCGAACCCTCCGACACCGTGGCCGAGGCCTCGTCCCACATGTGTGACGCGGGCGTGGGTTCGGTCGTCGTCGTCGACAGCATGCGGCGCGCCATCGGCATCCTCACCGAGCGGGACCTGGTGCGCTTCGCCGCCGCGGGCGACGAGGCCCGCGCCACCAAGGTGTCCGAGTGGATGACCGCCGACCCCGCCACGGTCGGCCCCGAGGAGCCGGTCGGCGAGGCGTTCCAGTGGCTGTCCGAGCACCAGTACCGCCACATCCCGGTGGTGGACGGTGAAGGCGGCGTCGTCGGGATCGTCTCGCTGCGGGACCTGCTCAAGATCGCCGCCATCGAGCCCGTCACCCACCCGGGGCACATGGAGGCCCCCAAGGGTCTGGCCGGGGTCATCGTGGCCGAGACGTCGGTGGGCGACGTCCGGGGCCAGGAGGGCTTCTACCACTACCGCCAGTACTCGGCCACGGACCTGGCCGAGAGGCGTTCGCTGGAGGACGTGTGGCACCTGATGTTCGAGGGCGAGCTGCCCACGGCCGCCCAACAGAAGGCGTTCCTGGCCGAGATCGTGGCCAACCGCGCGCTCCCGCCGACCGTGGCCGCCCAGCTACCGGCCATCGCCTCGGCGTCGGAGCGGTTCCTGCCCCTGGACGGCCTGCGTACGGTGATTTCGCTGGTCGGCTCGGCCCTCGACTTCGAGCCGTCGCTGGACATCATGCCCGAAGCGCTGCGCCAGAATGCCATGCAGGTCTGTGCCGTCGTGCCGACCACGCTGGCCGCCCTCTACCGCCTGCACCACGGGGACCAGCCCATCGACCCGCACCCGGATCTGGGCTACGCGGCGAACTACCTCTACATGATCACCGGCGAGGTGCCCGACCCCGACCTGGCCCGGGGCATCGAGCAGTACCAGATCACCACCGTGGACCATGGCTTCAACGCCTCGACGTTCACGGCCCGGGTCATCACCTCGACGGGGGCCGACCTGGCCGCCGCCGTGGTCGGCGGCATCGGGGCGCTGTCGGGTCCGCTGCACGGCGGGGCGCCCAGCCGGGCCCTGGACATGCTCGATGCCATCGGCTCCCCCGACCAGACCGACGTCTGGGTCCGCAACGCGGTGGAGAGCGGTGAGCGGATCATGGGCTTCGGGCACCGGGTCTACAAGACCGAGGACCCTCGCTCCCGACTGCTCAAGGGCGTGGCCCGGCGCCTGGGAGGCGACATGGCGGCCTTCGCCGAAAAGGTCGAGACCACGGTGGTCGACGTCCTGGCCGAGCTCAAGCCGGGCCGGGAGCTCTACGCCAACGTCGAGTTCTACGCCGGCGTGGTCATGGACCGCTGCGGGCTGCCCCGGGTGATGTTCACCCCGACGTTCGCCTCCAGCCGGGTCATCGGCTGGTGCGCCAACATCCTCGAGCAGGCCGCTGACAACCGGGTCATCCGCCCCAGCGCCCGCTACGTCGGCCCCCCGCCCCCCCAGCCCGTCCCCGACGCGGAGTGACCGTCCTCTCCCCTTCTGGTGGCGCGTCTCTGTTCCCGTGAACAGTTGCGCGCCACCAGAACGGCGGTGAGGCGGGGGTCGGGGCGTGAGTGTCACGGTCGCCGAGGCCACGGTCGTCGACGACGAGTTGGTCGAGGCCTTCGTCCGGCTGACGCCCCAGCTGTCGTCCTCCAACCCGCCGCCGTCCCGGGAGGCGCTGCAGGAGATCGTGGCCTCGCCGGCGACGGTCCTGTTCGTGGCCCGGGAGGGTGACGGCCCGATCCTGGGCTCGCTGACCCTGGCCCTGTTCCGCATCCCGACCGGGCTGCGGGCCTGGATCGAGGACGTGGTCGTGGACGAAGCGGCCCGGGGCAAGGGCGTCGGTGCCGCTCTCAACGCGGCGGCCCTGGAGCACGCCCGGTCCGTCGGCGCCCGCACCGTCGACCTGACCAGCCGCCCGAGCCGGGACGCCGCCAACCGCCTCTACCAGCGCCTCGGCTTCGTCGAGCGCGACACGAACGTCTACCGCTTTGACCTCTAGGCCGGCGCGGCCGGCACCCGTGCGGTACCGGTCGGCGGACGAGGACAGTGGGCGGTGGGTGGGGTTCCCGTTCCGGGACGGGGACATCGTCATCAGCACGCGGTCCAAGAGTGGGACGACCTGGGTCCAGATGATCTGTGCGCTGCTCGTGTTCCAGACGCCGGATCTGCCGGCGCCGCTGGTCGAGTTGTCGCCCTGGCTGGACTGGCTGGGGACGCCCCGGGAGGAGGCGATGGCCCGGCTCGAGGCCCAGGACCATCGGCGGTTCGTCAAGACCCACACGCCGCTGGACGGGCTGTCCCTGGATCCTCGGGCGACCTACCTGGTCGTTGCCCGCCATCCGCTGGACATGGCCGTGTCGCTCCACCACCAAGGGGACAACCTGGACCGGGAGCGCATCGCCCGCCTCACCGGGCAGGCGTCACCAACCCGGTCCACCCCCCACCCGAGCCGGCAGGACTGGTTGATGGCCTGGATCGACACCGATGCCGACCCCCGCGACCGGATGGACTCGCTGCCGGGCGTCCTCCACCACCTGAGCGACGCCTGGTCCCGACGCCACGAGCCCAACGTGGTCCTCGTCCATTACGACGACCTGGTTGCCGACCGCGAGGGCGTGATGCGGGGCCTCGCGGCCACTCTCGGCATCACGGTCCCCGACGAGCGGTGGCCCGTCCTGGCCGAGGCCGCCGGCTTCGGGGCGATGCGTCGTCGGGCCGGGCAACTGGCGCCCGACGCCGGCGGCATCCTGAAGGATCGGACGGCCTTCTTCCGTCGCGGCTCCTCCGGGGCGGGCCGGGAGGCCTTGTCCAACGGCGAGTGGGACCGTTACCTCGCCCGGGCCGCCGAGCTGGCCCCACCCGACCTGCTCGCCTGGCTCCACCGAGACGACGACGTCCTCGCCCTGAGCTACGACGACGGCCATGGCTGACCTCGATCACGTTCGTTCCGGCGCCTGATTGCGGTGCTATAGCGCCCGAATCAGGCGCCAGAACGGGGAGGGGCCGGGGTCATGCGGCGGCGAGTTGGCGTCCGGCGGTGCCCATGAGGTCGAGGAAGTTGTCGCAGTAGAAGGCTCGGCGGGTGGCGTCGTCGACGTCGCCGAGGGAGGCCTCGAAGCGCTCCAGCGGCTTGCGGCCGCCCTCGACGTGGGGGTAGTCCGACGAGAAGAGGCAGACCTCGGGGCCGGTGTTGGTGATGATCCAGCCCACGTCTTCGGTGGGGTAGGGGGTGAAGCGGATCTGGCGGCGGACGTACTCGGAGGGGCGCAGGCTGAGGGCCTGGAGGCGCTCCTCGTGGCGGTGGAAGGCGTCGTACGCCGACTCCATCTGGCGCAGCCAGGACGGCACCCAGATGGCGCCCTGCTCGATGACCCCGATGCGCAGGGCCGGGAACCGCTCGAGCACGCCGTCGAAGATCATCGTGGCCAGGGTCTGGGCGGGCGGGCCGGGGATGCCCATGTAGTCGACCGAGCGGAAGTTCTCCTCGCCGCCGTGGAAGTCGGGCGGGACGGGCAGCCCGTTCTTGAAGTAGTTGCCGTCGATCAGGTCGCCGGTGCCGCCGACGTGGAAGACGACGGGGATGCCGGCGTCCTGCGCCTTCGCCCACACGGGGTCGAGCCCGATGTGGCTGGGGGAGTGGCCGGGCGGGCAGCCGGAGGCGATCAGGAGGGCGGCCGCGCCCTGGGCCAGGGCGTCGTCGACCAGGCCGGGGGCGGCGTCGATGTCGAACAGCGGGACGTAACAGGTGGGCAGGAGGCGGTCGTCACCGGAGCAGAACTCGACCATGCCCCGGTTGTGGGCCCGGGCCGTGCCGATGGCCAGTTCGGCGTCGCCCCGGTGCTCCCAGTCGTGGAGGCGGCGGTTGTGGAAGGTGTTGAAGACCAGCTGGCTGGCGAAGCCGAGGAGGTCGAGGGCCCGAGGCCGGTCGTCGGCCAAGAACGAGCCCGTGGCGGCGAAGTTCTTGCGGCTCATGATCTCCGCTGCCTCGACGGCCCGGTACTCGTCCGAAGCGTGCTTCGCGGCCAGGCGGTCGAAGGCGGCGTTCAGGTCCCGGAGCTGCTCCTCGGGGTCGCCGGTCTGGCGCAGCTCGTTGCCGCCACTCAGGTCGAGGGGGGCGATGCGGTCCCGCAGGCCAGGGTCGGCGTGGTCCCGCAGCCACGTCGGCGTCTCCATGATGTGGGCGTCGGCGTCGTGGATGGTGCGACCGCTGGCGTAAGGCACGGGACCAGTCTGCCCCGAGTGGCGGTGGGCGTCAGGTGGTGATGGTCGGGACCGCGGGATCAGGCGATGGCCGGTTCGGGTGCCGGCTCCGGGAGGGCGGCCACGGCATCCATCTCGGCCCGGCGGGCGTAGGCCCACCCTGGGCCCCGGACCACGAAGGACAGCCGGTCACCCCAGTTGTCGCTGTCGGCCACGTCCCGGAGGATGTCCTTGTATTCGTGGGTGGCGATGGTCACCGGGTTGTCGGTGTGGATGTTCTTGGTCAGGCCGTAGATGACCGGTTCGGCGGGGTCCTCCCGAGCGAAGGTGCCGAACAGCCGGTCCCAGACGATGAGGATCGATCCGTGGTTGCGGTCGATGTAGCGCCGGTTGCGACCGTGGTGGACCCGGTGGTGCGAGGCGGTGTTGAAGGTCTCCTCGAACCTGCCCAGCTTGGGGATCAGGTCGGTGTGGATCCAGAACTGGTACAGCAGGTTGATGCCCCGGGCCTGCTCGATGAGCGACGGGCGGATCCCGGCGTAACAGAGGGCGCTGTAGGGCACGAAGGTGCCCAGCGAGTCGGCGACGGGCTGGCGCAGGGCCGTCGACAGGTTGTAGCGCTCGCTGCTGTGGTGGACCACGTGGATGGCCCACAGGTAGCGGGCCTCGTGCATCAGGCGGTGGTTCCAGTAGTAGATGAAGTCCCAGGCGGCGATCGTCCCGATTGCGGCGAGGACGCCGGTGCCGAGGTCCCGGGTCGTGCGGCGCTCGTTCCAGACCCGCTTGGGCCGGGTGGCGGCGCCGATGGCGCTGGTGATGGCGACGGCCCCCGCGACGACCGCGGTCGGGCCGCCGTAGCGGGCGACGAGCTGGGCCCGCTCGAGGACGGGGTCGCTGGTCGACGCGGTGAGGGCCGCGCCGTTGCTCGAGGGCGTTTCGGCGCCGGGGCGCGGCGACTCGGTGGCCGTGGTGGTCCTCGGCGCTCGCGGGGCGGCGTCCCGCCGTCGCCGGCGGACGACGCGGTCGGCGACGGTCGTGGCCACCGCCGCGGCGGCGGCCACGGCGATGATGCCTTTGCCCGTCTTCGAGCGCTGCGGTGCGACCTTGTCGAAGAGGGCGTGCGTGGCCATAGGAACGAGCAGGCTGGCGGTGCCCATGGCCAGGTTGGCCAGGGTGTCGCCCCGCTCGTAGTCCGCCGCCGTGGGGCCGATGCGCTCGGCCCGCCGCTTCAACAGCCAGTTCTCCAGCCCCATCGAGCCGAAGTAGCCCGGCGTGGCGACCGCAGTCAGGTCCACGCCGGGATTCTCGCACGCCCGGCCGCCGCCAGCGCGACGGGGCCGACCGCGTCCCGCACTCGGTCAGTCCGGCGCCCTCGACCCGGCGCCGCAGCCCGTGTCAGGACGCTTCGATGGTGACCGAGTTGATGGTCACGGGGCGGCTGGGGGCGCCGCCGAGGTTGCTGGTCGGGTCGGCCTCGTGGAGGGCCAGGATGTCCTGGACCACGCCGAGGCCGGCGTCGTCGGTGTTGCCGAAGACCACGTAGCTGCCGTCCCCGTCGAGGTTCGAGGCGGCGTCATCGGCCACGAGGAAGAACTGGGCGCTGGCGCTGTCGGGACTGCTGTTGCGGGCCATGACGATCTGGCCCGGCTCGTAGGTGTAGCCCGAGCCCTCGTCGGGGATGGTGTAGCCCGGGTTCGAGGTGGCATCGGCCCCGCCGGCCTGGATGATCCCGATCGACGGATCGGTGCGGAAGACCGGCGTGTCGTCGTAGTAGCCGTAGCGGGCCAGCACGACGAAGTTGTTGACGGTCTCCGGTGTGTTCTCGGTGTCGAGGTCGACGCGGATCTCGCCCTCACTGGTGTCGAACACGGCCGTGTACTGCTTCGTCGGGTCGATGCAGGTCGGCGGCGGCCCGTTGAACGCGAGCACGGGCTGGTCCACGCCCCCGGCGGGCGGGCATTCGGTCGGCGCAAGGGTCGTCGTGGGCGCCGCGGCATCCTCGCCGTCGTCACCGGTGAGGGCCGAGTACCCGAACAAGACGACGGCGGCGGCGGCGATCACGCCACCCCAGGTGAGCAACCGGCGTCGGGACCGGCGCCGCTGCTCCCACTTGCGCAGCTCCTCCTTCTGGAGGCGGTGCCCTTCCTTCTGCCGTTGACGCTTCTCGGTGGCCATGCGGGCGATGAACCTACGCGCTGGGCGGCCGATCCAGGAAGCGGCTCGACTCCCGCGCCGGCTCGCGACAGGACCTTCTCCCCCGGTGGCCCTTGTGGAAGACTGCGCGCGGGCTTGCCGGAGGGCTCTCTGACACTAAGGAGCAAAGCGTGACGAAGGTGATGAACAGGTCGGTGCGCACCACCGTGGTGGCGCTGCTGATGGCGTCCACCGCCATGCTGGGGGCGTTGAGCGCGACCCCGGCATCGGCCGGCCGCCGAGCCGTCCCTGAAGCGGCCCCCACACTGCAGGCGGACTACCGGTTCGGGAACACGCTCGCCAGTTCGGTGCCGGGGGCACCGCGCCTCCGCGACATCAACGCCAACGGCAACAACCTTTTCGTCCCGGACGGCCCGCGTACGGTTCTGCGGTTCCCCGAGGGCAACGGCCTCCGGCTGGGCAACGCCACCAGCGTGATCCCGCGCGGGCGGTACACGATCGCCATCCGTATGCGCTTCGACACGGTCACCGGCTACCGGAGGGTGGTCAACTTCAAGCCCGACTCCAGCGACAACTCCGACACCGGCCTCTACGTGAGCGACGGTGACCTCGTCTTCTACAGCCGGGTCTTCCCCGACGTCGACTCGATCGGCGCCGGCGAGTTGGTCACGGTGGTGCTCACCCGGTCGACCAGGAACCGCCTGCGCGGCTACGTCGACGGCGTGGAGCAGTTCGACATCAACGACCCGAACGGTCGGGCCAGGATCGGTGCGAACAACCTCCTGCGTTTCTTCCGGGACGACGCCAATCGTGAGGAGTCCGCGGGCTCCGTGGCCCGCATCCGCCTCTGGGACGGGCCCCTGACCCCCGCCCAGGTGGCCGCCCTCTAGTTCCGCCGTGGGTCGGTAGCGTTGCCGGCGTGGGCCTCGTCGTGCAGAAGTTCGGGGGCACGTCGGTGGCCGACGCCGAGCGCATGCGCGCCGTGGCCGACCACGTCGCCCTGACCCGCAAGCGGGGGGACCAGGTCGTGCTCGTGGTGAGCGCCATGGGCAAGGAGACCGACGACCTGCTGCGCCTGGCCTCCGAGGTCTCCTCGGACCGCGCGGGTCGCGAGATGGACATGCTCATCACCGCCGGCGAGCGCAAGGCCACCGCCCTGATGTGCATGGCCCTGCACGAGAAGGGCGTCCCCGCCGAGTCCTACACGGGCAGCCAGGCCGGCTTCATCACCGATACCACCCACACCAACGCCAAGATCGTCGAGATCCGCCCGGACCGCCTGCGCAAGGCGTTGGACGCCGACGTCGTCCCCGTCGTCGGGGGCGCCCAGGGGGTGTCCACCGACCACGACGTGACCTTCCTCGGCCGGGGTGGCTCTGACACCACCGCCGTGGCGCTGGCCCAGGCCCTCGGGGCCGACGCCTGTGAGCTCTACACCGACGTGTCCGGCGTGTTCACCGCGGATCCCCGCCTGGTGGCCGCGGCCCGCCGCATCCCCCACGTCACCTTCGACGAGATGCTCGAGATGTGCGCCACGGGCTGTCCCAAGCCCGCCATGCGCTCGGTCGAGTTCGCCCGCACCCACGGGGTGCGCCTGCACGTCCGCTCCGCCTTCACCTGGGAGCCGGGCACCTGGATCACCGAGGAGGACCCCATGGAACAGGCCATCGTCTCCGGCGTCGTCGACGACGACAGCGAGGCCAAGGTCACCGTCACGGGCGTGCCCGACCGCCCCGGCATCGCCGCCCGGCTCTTCCGCACGCTGGCCGACGCGGACATCAACGTCGACATGATCGTGCAGAACGTGTCCGAGGACGGCGTGACCGACATCTCCTTCACCCTTCCCCGCGGGGACCTGGACGAGGGCACCGGCATCACCGGCACCATCGCCGAGGAGATCGGCGCGGTCGGGGTGACCACCGACGACCGCATCGCCCGGGTCAGCCTCGTCGGCGCGGGCATGAAGTCGAACCCCGGTGTGGCCGCCACCATGTTCGAGGTGCTGGCCCGCGAGGGGGTCAACATCGAGATGATCTCGACCTCGGCCATCCGCATCAGCTGTGTGGTCCCCGAGGACGACCTCGAGCGGGCCGTGGTGGCCCTCCACGACGCCTTCGACCTGGCGACGGCGCCCGGCGGGCAACGGTAGGGCGTCGCCCGGTTCGTAATCCGGCGTGGGCGCGGAGAGGCTCTCGTAGCCTGAACGCCATGGATGTCGGAATCGTCGGAGCCACGGGTCAGGTCGGAGCGGTGATGCGCCAGATCCTGGCCGAACGGGACTTCCCGGTCGGCCGCCTGCGCCTGTTCGCCTCCTCCCGTTCCGTGGGCCGGACGCTGGACTGGCGGGGTGTGGCCGTACCGGTCGAGGACGCCGCCAACGCGGACTGGTCGGGCCTGGACCTTGCCCTGTTCTCGGCCGGAGCGACCGCCAGCCGGGCCCTGGCGCCTGTGGTCGCCGCCGCGGGCGTGACCGTCATCGACAACTCCTCGGCCTGGCGCATGGACCCCGAGGTCCCCCTCGTCGTCCCCGAGGTCAACGCCCACACGCTGGCCGACCTGCCCAAGGGCATCGTGGCCAACCCCAACTGCACGACCATGGTGGCCATGGCCCCGCTGGCCGCCCTCGACGCCGAGGCCGGCCTGCGCCGCCTCGTCATCAGCACCTATCAGGCCGCCGGTGGCGCCGGCCTGGCCGGGACGGCCGAGCTGGAGGACCAGATCCGCAAGGGGGCCGACCGCTCGGCCGCCCTCGTGCTCGACGGCTCGGCCATCGACTTCCCGCCCGCCGAACAGTTCCCGACGATCCTGGCCTTCAACGTCATCCCCCAGGCCGGGGACTACGTCGACGATGGGTCCGGCGAGACCATCGAGGAGGTCAAGCTCCGCAACGAGAGTCGCAAGATCCTCGGCCTGCCCGACCTCCCGGTGTTCGCCACCTGCGTCCGGGTCCCGGTCTTCACCGGCCACTCGCTGTCCATCAACGCCGAGTTCGCCCGGCCGCTCTCGGCCGAGCGGGCGACCGAGCTATTGGCCGAGACCCCCGGCGTGGTGCTCGCCGACCTCCCCAACCCGCTGGCGGCTGCGGGCACCGATCCGACCATGGTCGGCCGCATCCGGATCGACCCGACGGTCGAGAACGGGCTGGCCCTCTTTCTCACGGGGGACAACCTGCGCAAGGGAGCGGCCCTCAACGCGGTGCAGATCGCCGAGGCCCTGCTCGAGGCCCGGGCCCAGCATCGGCCGGTGGCGAGGTCGTGATCCCGATGCTGGCCCTCAACCTGGCCGGGTGACGGCCCGGACCGGGTCCGGGTACGCTCGTCGGTCCACCGGGAAGTGGCGCAGCTTGGCAGCGCGCGTCGTTCGGGACGACGAGGTCGCGGGTTCAAATCCCGCCTTCCCGACTCGTTACATCTGCGTGGCTTCACTGCGTTCAGCCGCGCCGGAGGTCAGGCCCCCGTGCCCTCGTGGTAGTCGCCCCCGCCCAGCAGGGCCTCGGCCGCTCGCCGGAGGCGGAAGGCGTCGAGGGGCTTGATCAGCCAGCCGTCGGCGTCGGAGCGGCGGGCCAGGAAGACATCGGCGGTGCGGTCCAGCAGCATCAGCACGGGCCGAGGCTCGAGACGGCCGGCTCCTTCCTCGGAGCGCAGGGACAGGCAGGTGGCCATGCCCCCCATGTTCCCGATCTGCAGGTCGAGGACCACGAGCTCGGGCTGGAGCTCCTTCACCGCGGGGATGACCTCGCGGCCGGTCCGTACCCGGTGTACGGCGACGGTGTCGTCGCCCAAGGCGGCGTCCACCTCGTCGTGGAGGCGGTCGGCATCGGTGGCCAGGAGCACGACGGGCACGGCCGCGGAGCGTACCGGCGCGGGGGTGACACGATGAAGCCCGGGTGGCCGGTCGGGCCCCCCTGGCTACCATCGACGATTGCCCACGGCCCACGTACCGGAGGACCGTTTGCTCTCCATCACCGTCGAAGCGGGCGACGGCTACACGCTCTGTCGCCCTGAGGGTGAGCTCGACGCGTACACCGTCGGGACCTTCCGCGAGGCGCTCGCCGAGCACGCCGACACCCGCCATCACCACATCGACCTCTCCGAGGTCCCGTTCATGGACTCGGCCGGGCTCGGCGCGCTCATCGGCGGTATCCGTCGCACCCGGGAGGCCGGCGGTGACGTGGCTGTTGCCTGCGGCCGCCCCACCCTGACCCGCCTCCTGCACACCACCGGCTTCGACCGCATCGTGGCCGTCACCGAGACCGTGGCCGAGGCCGCCACCGCCCTGGCCACCGCCCGCGGCCCCGCCGACCCCGTCTGAGCTCGCTCAGTCGGCGAAGACGTACGCGGCGAGCTCGTCGAGGCCGGCCAGGTCGTGGACGTCGCTGCGCAGGATGGGGGCCCGGACGACCACCGCGTCGCCCACCTTGTCCACGAGGCCGTTCAGGTGGTCCTCCTCCCGGCTGGCAATGAGCTGGAAGTCGGCCAGGTTGGCGTAATGGTCGCCGATGGCCGTGCCGGCCAGGGTCTCGGCTCGTTCCCGGGCGGCCTCGGCCAGGCTCGGGGCGAAGCGAGGGTGCATCCGGTTGACGATGAGGGCGCTGATGGCGATGTCGGCCTCGGACAACGCTTCGGCGAAGAAGACGGCCTCCTCCAGGGTGTCCCGACGGGGTGAGGCGACGAGCACGAACTGGGTCACGGCGTCGCTGAGCAGGGCGTCGACGTGATGGGCCCGGTTGCGGAAGCCCTCCTCCATGCCCTGGAAGGCCTGGAAGAAGGCGATGGCGTCCTCGATGACCTCGGAGCCGACCACCCTGGCCACGGTGCGCAGGAAGGCCTGGGCGGCGAAGCCGGCCGCCCTCATGATCCCCCGCGTCGGGGCCATCACCACCTTGTAGAGCGGGTGGTCGAGGAAGCGGGTCAGCGTGCCCGGGGCGTCGAGGAAGTCGAGGGCGTTGCGGGTCGGGGGCGTGTCCACGACGACGAGATCGAAGTCGGACTCGACGTGGAGCTCGTAGAGCTTCTCCATCGCCATGAACTCCTGGGTGGCCGACAGGGCCGAGGAGATGTTCTTGTAGAAGCGGTTCTCCAGGATGCGCTCGACCTGTTCGGGGGTCTCGGCGTACTTGGTGACCAGGTCGTCGAACGTGCTCTTGGTGTCCAGCATCAGGGCGTAGAGCTCGCCCGGCCAGTCCCCCTCGATGCGTCCGGGCTCGTTGGTCAGGCCCTCCAGGCCGAGGGCATCGGCCAGCCGCTTGGCCGGGTCGATGGTGACCACCGCCGTCCTCCGCCCCTGACGGGCCCCCTCCATGGCCAAAACCGCGGCCACCGTGGTCTTGCCCACCCCACCCGAGCCGGTGCAGAGAATGACCTCGGCTGACCCGACGAGCTCCCGGAGGGAGCTCACGCCGCCCCCTCGAGTGCGGCCAACTGGTCGGTCAGCGCCGTGGCCAGGAGGTCCAGCTCGGCCGGGCCCAGCTCGGCGCCGAAGAGGAAGGGCAGGCGGAGTTGGGGCAGTGGGAGCAGGTCGGCCAGGCGGGCGACCTGCTCGTTCTGGAGCTGCACCCGGTGACGGCGGAAGTCGGCGGCGGCGGCCAAGGCCTCGGCCTCGCCCTCCCGCAGGGTCACACCGGCGTCGGCCGCCGCCTTCCCGGGGTCGACGGCCAGACCCGGTCGGTCCGGGTAGAGGCCGTTGACCACCACCGGGCCGAGGGCCACCCCGACCTGGTCCTCCAGGTTGTAGGCCGTCTCGACCAGTTCGTTGACCGGCGTCTCCTCGGGCAGGGTGACCAGGACGACCTGGCAGCGCTCGGCGTCGGTCAGCAGCTCCATGACCTCGGCCGCCTGGTTGTGGATGGGACCGACCCGCACGGCGTCGAGCAGGCCCCGGGCGGCTCGGAGGAACGTGATGGCGTGCCCGGCGGCCGGCGCGTCGAGGACGATGAGGGCCCCGTCGATCTCCCGCTCCAACGCCTTGACCTTTCCCAAAACGAGGATGTCCTTGATGCCGGGCGCCGCCGTGGCCAGCGTGTCGATGGCCCCGGAGGACACCAAGCGCTTGGCCACCCGGCTCAGGCCGTGGCTCTCGAGGTACTCGAGCATGGCCTCGTCGGAGGTCAGGGTGCGGGCCCGGATGTCGGCTGCCCCCTCGGGATCGCCGGCCTCGGCCAGGGTGATCTCGTCGTACCCGAGATCCTCGGCGCCGTACATGTTGGCCAGGCCCGACTTACCCTCCACCTCGACGATCAGGGCGCGACGACCATGCCGGGCGGCCGCACGGGCCAACGCGGCAGTGACGGTCGTCTTGCCCACGCCACCCTTCCCCGCCACGATGACGACGCGGGAAGCGGCGAAGAACGTCGCTGGATCCAAACCCCAGTCCTCCCGGAGGCTCGCGTGCGCAGGCTAGCGATGACGGTTCTCGGCGCTGTGTTGCTGCTCGCGGGCCTCGCGTCGGGGGCCCTGGCCCAGGACCAGGCACCCGACGCCGGTCAGGTCGATGTTCTGGAGGTGGCCGGGTACCTCGATCCGGTGCTGGTCGACTTCATCTCCTCCTCGATAACCGAGGCCGAGGACCAGGACGCCGTCGCCGTCGTGCTCCAGCTCAACAGCCCCGGATCGGCGGTGACCACGACGGAGCTGTCGGCGTTGGCCGATCAGATCCGGGACGCCGAGGTCCCCGTGACGGTCTGGGTCGGGCCCAGCGGCGCCCGGGCCTACGGCGGCGCGGCCGGCATCGCCTCCGTGGTCGACGAGATCGGCATGGCCCCGGGCACCCGCATCGGCGACACCGGTGACCAGGAGCTTCCGGCCGATTCGTTCGGGGACGTCTTCGACGGCGCCCTCGTCAACCGGACCGTGGGTGACGAGGCGGCCGTCGAGCTGGGTATCGCCGACCGCCTGGCCCCCACGGTCGGCCTGTTCGTGAACGACCTCCCCGGCTTCGAGACCGAGTTGACGGGCGGTGACGTGGTCCCCGTGACCGAGACCCGCTTCCGCCAGCTCCCCCTCGGGTCGCAGATCTTCCACACCGCCGCCAGCCCGGCGGTGGCCTACCTCTTCTTCCTGCTCGGGATGGGCCTGATCCTCTTCGAGTTCTTCACCGCGGGGGTCGGCGTGGCGGGGGTCATCGCCGCCGGGCTCTTCGTCTTCGGCGCCTACGGCCTGGCGGTGCTCCCGGCCCGGGGCTGGGCGGTCGGCCTGCTGGTCCTCGCCATGCTCGCCTTCAGCGTGGACGTGCAGACCGGCGTGCCCCGGTTCTGGACCGGGGTCGGCTTCATCAGCTTCGCCGTCGGCACCTTCTTCCTCTACGACGGCCCGACGTTGTCGTGGATCACGCTGCTGGGGGTGTTCCTGGCGCTGGCCGTCGCCGTGCTGGCGGGCATGCCCGCGATGGTCCGCACCCGCTTCTCGACCCCGACGATCGGTCGCGAGTGGATGATCGGTGAGGCGGGGGAGGCGGTCACCGCCGTCGCCCCGGACGGCACGGTGCGGGTGCAGGAGGCCCTGTGGCGGGCCCGGACCAACCGGGCGACGCCCCTCGAGGCGGGCGAGGCGGTGGTGGTGGCCGGCCTGGACGGCCTGGTCCTGGAGGTGGAGTCGGCCGACCCCGAGCGCCGCCCCAAGGAGCACCGGCGCCAGTAGCCCGGAGTCGACCGTCGTCGGGTTGAACCGCCGTTCACCATTCGGGGGAAATCGGCCCTGACCCCTTTACGGGAAAAAATGCTGCGTCTACGGTCGGGGTCCCTGGAAGGGGGTCCAGCGTGACGGCTCAACTGGTAGACGTCGGATGGCAGATGAAGGCAGCTTGTAGGGGACCACAGGCGGCCGTCTTCTTCCCGCCACCCCAGTTCGAACGCAAGGACGAGAAGGTCGAGCGGGAGCGGCGGGCCAAGGAGATCTGTGCCAGCTGCCCCGTGCAGCAACCGTGCCTGCAGTACGCCCTGGGGATCCGTGAGCCCCACGGCATCTGGGGTGGCCGCAACGAGGCCGAGCGCAAGGACCTGCTCACCCGCTAGACGTTCTGTTCACGGCCGGGGCTCCCGGGGCAGGCCCAGCACCCGCTCGCCGAGGATGTTGCGCATGATCGCCGAGGTGCCGCCCATGATCGTGTACGCCGGGGCGTAGGCGATGGCCCGGGACAGGCCGTCGTCGGCGACCGCCCGCGGGCCGAGGACCCGGGCGGCGAAGTCGGCGACCCGCTGCTCGTGCTCGGTGCAGAAGCACTTGGTGGCGGCGCTGAAGCCGTCGGGGGCCTGGCCGAGGGCCTCGCGGTAGACGAGCAGCCGCCCCAGCCGGTAGCCGGTCTCGACCGCGGCGATGGCCTGGCGCACGAGGGGGTCGGTGCGATCGGCGACGGCCAGCGCCTCCTCGTAGAGGGCCCGGTTGGACACGAGCCGGTCGATGCCCCCGCGCTCGTGCTCGAGCTGGCGCATGGTCTGCTTGAAGGCGTCCCCCTCGGTCCCGACCAGGTTCCCGACCGGCACCCGCACGCCCTCGAAGCGGACTTCGCAGAAGTGCCGGTTGGTGGTCATGTCGGTGATCGGCGCCACCTCCACGCCGGGGGTGTCCATCGGGACGATGATCTCGCTGATCCCCCGGTGGGGCGGGCCCTCCGCCGTCGTCCGGCAGATCACGTAGCAGTAGTCGGCCACGGCGGCGAAGCTGGTCCAGACCTTCTGGCCGTCGATGACCCAGTCGTCGCCGTCCCGGGCGGCGACGGTGCGGAGGGAGGCCAGGTCCGACCCGGCGTCGGGCTCGCTCATGCCGATGCACCAGGTGTGCTCGCCCGACAGGATCCCCGGCAGGAAGCGCTCCTGCTGCTCCGGCGTGCCGTAGGCGATGAGGCTGGGGCCCATCTGGCGGTCGGCGAACCAGCTGGCGGCGATCGGGGCGCCGGCGCTGATCATCTCCTCGGCCATCACCACCCGCTCGATGGCGGGCCGCCCGCCACCGCCGAAGGCCGTGGGCCAGGTCATCCCGATCCAGCCCTCGTCGGCCAGCACGGCCGAGAACGCCTTGGAGAACCCGTTGATCCAGGCGTCCCGGTGGCGGCCGTGCTCGGCCACCCCCTTCTCGGCCACGGCGCGGGCACGCGCCCGCAGGGCCTCCAGTTCCGGTCCGAGGTCGAAGTCGAGCACAGGGCAGCCTCTCAGGTCTGGGGCAGGCGGGGGCCGGCGATGCGGATGTCCTCGCGGCGGCGGGTGACGCCCCGGGCGTCGAGGAGGGTGGCCAGGGGGACGGCGTACTTGCGGGAGGTGCCGAGGGCCTCCCGGAAGTCGCTCATCGAGAAGCCGGTGGCCCGGTCGGCCAGGAGCCGGGCGGCGACCCCGGCCGCCGCGGCCACGGTGGACTCGGCGAACCAGATCCCGTCCTCCTGGACGGTCAGGCGCCGGCGGGCCAGCTCCCGCAACTCGTCGGGGGCGACCCCGTCGGGCGCCGGCGGGGCGAAGGGCATCGCCTCCAGGGCGGCGAGGAAGGGGTGGTCGGCCAGAAGGTCGGCGGCCCCCACAGCTCGTGCCCGGCCCCCGGCGACGGTCACCCCCTCCAGGCCGGCGAGCACCGCCCGCTCCTGGTCGTCGAGGCGGGCCACGTCCAGGCCCAACTCACCGCCGACCGCGACCCGCTCGGCCAGCGCCGCCCGGGCGGAGGCCAGCACCTCGGGGGCCACCACCCACGATCCGACGTCGGCGGGACGGCGTTCGCCGGTGAGCCGCTCGAGGTCGTCGGCGGTCACCCAGCCCCGCTCGGCCACCACCCGCTCCACCGACCGGTCCGGCCGCGCCCGGGTGGCGGGCAGGATCGGGGCCACGTCGAGGATCTCCCCACCCCCCACGGTCTCGCCCCGCCCCGACTCCCGGAGGACGTAGCGGTCGCCCGGCACCAGCGGTAGCGCCGCGGCCAGGTGGAGGCGGACGAGGCCGGATGCGCCAGGCTCGAGCGAGTCCGGGCCCAGCACCCGGAGGCGGACGGGCTGCTCGGCCGTGCCGAGGTGGGCGACGTAGGCGCCGCGGCGGGACACCCGGTGGCCCAGTGAGCCGAGCACCAGCAGCCCGGCGTCGACCATCGTCGTCTCGTGCCACTGCCCGGGCCGGACGACCACCTGGCCCCGGTGGACCCGGTCGTGCTCGACGCCGACGAGGTTCAGGGCGGCGCGGCTGCCCGGCGGGAGCCGGTCGACTGATTCGTGGTGGGCCTGGATGGCCCGGACCCGCACCTCGGGGCCGCCGGGACGGACGGCCAGGCGGTCGTCCACGGCCACGGCCCCGCCGAGGAGGGTCCCGGTCACGATGGTGCCCGCCCCTTTGGCGGCGAAGGCCCGGTCCACCCAGAGGCGGGGTCGCCCGGTGTCGGCCACGGCGGGGGTGGCCCGCAGGGTCCGACCCAGGGCCGAGCGCAGCGCCTCCAGGCCGAGGCCTGCGGGCGCCGCCACCTCCACCACCTCGGCGTCGGCCAGGAACGTGCCGGCCAGCCGTTCGGCCAGCTCGAGGCGGGCCACGGCCACCAGGTCGGGCTCGGCCCGGTCCACCTTGGTCAGCGCGACCACCCCGTGGTCGACCCCGACCAGCTCGAGGATGCGCAGGTGCTCCTCGGACTGGGGCTTCCACCCCTCGAGGGCGTCGACCACGAACAGGCAGGCCACCACGCCGCCCACGCCGGCCAGCATGTTGGCCAGGAAGCGGACGTGGCCGGGCACGTCCACGAACGACACGACCAGGTCGTCGACCTCGGTGTGGGCGAAGCCGAGGTCGATGGTCAGGCCCCGGGCCTTCTCCTCGGCCCAGCGGTCGGGGTCGGTCCCGGTGAGGGCCTCCACCAGCGTCGACTTCCCGTGGTCGACGTGGCCCGCGGTGGCGACGACGTACAGGGCCCGTTCACCCCCCGCCGGACAGCCCGGCGACGACGGCCGCGACCAGCGCGTCCTGGACCGGCTCGACGGTGCGCAGGTCGAGCAGCGTGCGGTCGTCGGCGACCCGGGCGATGACCGGAACCGCGGCGGCCCGCAGCGCTGTGCGCTGGTCGCCGTCGAGGGCGACGCCCGCCGACGCGATCTCGGTGCCCGGCAGGGTCCCGCCCCCGGCCACCGCGAAGGTGTCCACAACGGTGCCCACGCCGAGGGCCTCGGCCCGCCCCCGCAGGTCGGCGACGGAACGGGCGGCCAGGCGCCAGAAGGGGATGTCGTCGCCCCGGCGGTCGAGGTAGGCCAGGGCGGTCGTCTGCAGGGCGGCCAGCACGAGCCCCCCGGGGCGCAGGGCCCGGGCCAGGGGATGGCGGGCACAAGCGGCGACCAGGTCGGCCCGACCGGCGATGATCCCGGCCTGGGGACCCCCCAGGAGCTTGTCGCCGGAGAAGGTGACCAGGCCCGCGCCGGCCTCCAGGGCCTGGCGGACCCCGGGCTCGTCCCCGAGCCAGTCCGGGGGCCCATCGGCCAGCCAGGGGCAGGCGGCGTCGAGCAGCCCGGAACCCAGGTCGACGGCCACCGTCGGCCCCAGGGCGGCGAGGGCGGCGACGTCGACCGCCTCGGTGAACCCGGTGATCCGGTAGTTGGACTGGTGGACCTTGAGCAGCACGCCGGTGTCCGCGGTCACGGCCTGCTCGTAGTCGGCCACCCGTGTCCGGTTGGTGGTCCCGACCTCGACCAGGCGGGCGCCGGACGTGGCCAGGATCTCCGGGATCCGAAAACCGCCACCGATCTCCACCATCTCGCCCCGGGACACGACCACGTCCCGGTCCCGGGCCAGGGCGGCGAGGGCCAGGAGGACGGCGGCGGCGCCGTTGTTGACCACGGTGGCCGCCTCGGCCCCACACGCCCGGGCCAGCAGCCCGGCGGCGTGGGCGCCCCGAGAGCCCCGCTCGCCTGTGGTCAGGTCCAGCTCGAGGTTCGTGTAGGTGGCGCCCTGCTCGTGGGCCACCGGCGCCCGGCCCAGGTTCGTGTGCAGAAGCACCCCCGTGGCGTTGACGACCGGGCGCAGGAGGGCGGCGGCGACGGCTTCGGCCTCGGCCCGGGCCCCGTCGGGCTCGCCCCGGGCGATGGCGGCCCTGGCGGCGTCCACCAGCAGGGGGTGGGGCAGGCCCGTGTCGGCCAGGCTACGGGCCAGGGCGTCGACAGACGGCGGCCGCACGCCGCGAGGATAGGCCCCGTCCCCACCGCTTGGGACCGGGCCGGGAGCGCCCGGGGGGCCACACCCCTAGCCTGGAGGGCGTGTTCGGCCTCCTCCTGGTGCTCTTCGTCGCGGTTCCGGCGGCCGAG
>Ga0315292_10000233_pt1 | contig 23704 bp, 16 predicted proteins | sample YL17G13_0_MG_FD_204029 | JGI IMG/M metagenome (GOLD analysis project Ga0315292, IMG submission 204029) | Sediment microbial communities from Yellowstone Lake, YNP, Wyoming, USA - YL17G13_0 | ecosystem: Environmental > Aquatic > Freshwater > Lake > Sediment | place: USA: Wyoming | collected... | reverse complement strand
TAGCAAAAAAAGAAAGAAACTATTATTATGTACTATGTTTTCTTGTTATCAACATCTTTTAACCGTGTTATCTACACCCTGAGGCATTTCAGTTCAGGGTTACCTTTTCTTTTGAGGCAACTGGAGGTAACCACTTAGCAAAATTGAGCAAGCTCTTTCAGCAGGTTTTGTAAAATAATCCCAAGCAGTTCTGGTTTAGCACCCAGTTATAGGTATTACAATTGCACTTTAAAAAGAATTTGATTATATTTTCGCTCAAAGTATTGGAAAGTACAATCATTAAAAATCTTTTGGCTACTTTAATCATCATAATATCTCAATATCATTCACGATGACTATTGTGTGATCATTATTTAAGATGGAAGACGATATGGTTATTTTTTGTAGACGTTGGATGAATAAAAATTATTATTTAATAATGATAGTCACATTTTCCTGTTTGATTAGTTGTTCTCCAACGATAATATTAAAACCGCTATCATTTAATCAACGAATTCCAGTTTGTTTAGATAGTCTTTCTGACCTAACTGGTTAATATAGTGTTCATAGTCTAGAATTTGACTCGCTTCTTAATAATAATCTTTTAAAGGATTTTGTATATGACATCGACCCAAATTGGTCTGAACCGCAGGTCGTCAAATATCCAAATCCATTTAGACCCCCTATGGGTGACTGTAATAATGAAAATTCATTAAAAATAAGAGGCGATATTGAGATAATTAATTATGGAGAAACTATTGCAATTGAAAAACAAATTTACTCAGGTTCATTTTTGGGTATTTTATTCCAAGCAGCGATAAATGATATTGAAAGGAAAAACCGAGGAACCATCATGGCGGGTCTCGTTCAATATCGGTTAATAATTTATAATTCCTCCTCTTTATTAGTTGACACCATAGTCGCCAGAGGTTTTTCTGTGGGTTCCCTACAAAGTGTAGACCGTCGACAAATGATTTCCGAAGCTAATCAAATGGCAGCATGTCAACTTGTTTCAGAATTGTTCATAAAATGGCACCAGAAATACTTTCCATCTCTTGATAAAAAATATGTTGGTAAAGCTTCGGTATTTAAGTTTTGTCAACCACCTAGTTATAAGTAGTGGCCTTTGAATAAAAAATATTTTTAATCACTTAATATTATTAATTTACCAACAGTGAAATCCTATTCACAATAGAACGCAGTCTATCAAGTTGAAGATGGAAATATATCTAAGTAACTGACATGGTATTACTCCCCAATAGTATTTGAAATTCACCCCTCGATCTTGCTACCAATCTTATCGATTTAGTATGTTGAGTTGCAATATTTCTTCTATTGCTTTGTGTTGATTTCTTCTCTAAACTCAACTGTCGGTTCGTAGATTACCAATTTACCCGTCCAATGAGGTCGTTGATTCGGGATAAAAAATATTTTGAGTGAATCATACAACCATGTAGTTGCAACAGTATCCTCTATCGAATTAGCATACCGACTTCTTATTGATCTCTCAAGATTATGATACTCAACATCGAGCATTTGGCTGTATCGGGCGAGGAATGTTTTTAACTTTCCCTCAACAAATTTAAAACGCACCTGCGTAAGGTTATGTAAGCTGCCTTTCCTTTCGGAATCGGTTAATCTCCACAGACAAGGATCCTCGTTTACCGATGATTGCGGACACTCTAAATCCGGTATCCTCGCTTTTAGTTCATCCTTTGTCAGATTTAATTGGATATTGGCAAAGCTGAGAGTTGATGGTGATATCCTTCGTTTATCTGGGCTGCCCTTGCTGCATGAGGATATTAAAAAAAGCACAAAACAAAATATGAAAGGAATGATTATTTTCATCATTCACTCCGGTGCTACTTGCCTACCTTTTGTTTTGCCTCCTTAAACTTTCGAAGCTGCTTCCAGTATTGATCATTATTCGGCTCTTTGTTTACAAGCTCCGCCTCTATTGCAATTGCTTCGTCATATTTGCCAAGTTGGAAATAACACTCAGCCATTGTATCCATGTAAGATAATTTATCGGGGGCGAGTTTAGTAGCCCGTTTGGCAAGCTCTAATGCTCGCTCTCGGTCCATACTGTTTGTTACAAGTATCCATGCGATATCGTTCAATAATTTTGGATCATCCGGTTTTGCCCGCAGCGAATTATTCATCGATTCGGTTAAACGTTTTTTTTCTTGATCTGCCCGGATAAACTTCCTATCTTGATTCAGTTTTTCAATCAGTGCTAATCGTGCCTCAAATGAAAATGTTGCTTGCCATAGTGTATAAATCCTTCGCAGCTCGACTAATGGCAACGAGTCATCATCAACCCTGATATCTATGTAACGATCATTATAGCCGCCGTAACCACCATTCTCGCGCACAACAAGCAGCGCCGCAGATTGCCTGCCGCGTTTATCACCGCCGGCTTTCTCTGCAGCATCGAGTGCGTTTAGCAAACGATCGGCAAGCTCACCAGATGAAATTTCAAAAGTTAGCGCCATCGCTCTGATAACTTCCACACCTGCCAAGATATTTCCTTGCACGGTATATCCGTTACCGGCAATATTGCCTGCATACGGCAAACATTCTGAGCCGGTGAATGCATAAGCGTTACCGTGAGCATCAACAATCCCTAATTGTCTATTTGCTAGATTTGTATCACTTTGAATCAACCTCTCAACCGCCTGGCGTGCATCTAATCCATTTTCAAGTAACTCTAATCCCTTTGGACCGAAAGTTGTATTAGCAAATGCCTGTGTAGCAATTGCACCAACACCGGCTTTTGCATAGGGTACAACTGCGCCAACACCAAGAAATTTAGATTGGACTGCAACACCTAACTCACCCGTTAGCGAATCCCGTGCAACAATAGAATATGTTGCAACAAGCGAAGATGTTTCCTTGGGCTGGGCTGAGAGAATCAGTGAGCAAATAAATATTAAAAATAATATTGATTTAGTCATTGTAGTATTATGAGATAATTGTATATTGTTTCCCCGATAGAGCAGAAACGACCGTAATAACTTTAAAAACTATTGACGATTCTGATTGATCCATTGTTTCGTAAATCCTTATTTATCTGTAGAAAGACGAAAACGGCGTATCATATCATTTCCGCTATCTGCGATATAAAGTGTTTTAACTCTAAAAGCGACCCCTTTTGGATTCTTCATAGGTGGTCTACCCAATAACTGCAAAGCAGCCCTACCGAACGATTCGGATTTGAAATTCCCTCTCCGATCGAATTTTATCAATGAATCCAACTTGCTATCTATAATAAATATATCCAATCGTGATCCATCAATTACCGGTGCAGATGGTTCGATGAAGCGATTCGGTTTAATGAAATCGCGATACCTTTCTTCCGGTTTAGTAGGATTAAACTTCGGATTCCATCCCTCATCGGGAACTTTCGTATAAACCATCCAGAGTGCACCGTAGGGCATTGTACCATCGACTGAACTTTGAGTTAAAACAAAATCGTTGCTATTCGGGAACATTGCGATTCCCGTTGGTCTGAGAATATCGGTTATCCCTGAACCGGCGCGCGTGGTTAGATCTGTCAACGTAGTTAAACGATTATCATTTTTATCGAACCAAATTACTTTGCTATCCGGATCTATGAAGCTTGAATTATCAGGACCATCGCGCACTACGAAATATTGGTTTTCAAGTAATACTCCGATACCGGTAAATCTCCTGTTTGGTTTTGACGGCTCCATCCATACTGTATCAATTTTTGCATCAGCGAGATGGTGCTTAGCTTCATAAAGATGAATTCTGAATAACACGCCAATCGTATCGCCTGATGCGGCATAGTACATTTCGCCTGAGACTAAAAGATCAAGCCGAAGATCCTGTGCGATAGCTATAGGTTGTAAAATCTCACGTGTTTCCAAAATGATGCCGGCTTCATTCATCTGTACAAGTCTATTGTTATTTTTATCGGCAACGTAAAGTAGCTGATCGTTGCCTGCGAGAATTGCTGTAGGATTATTAAAGCCAGTAAAAGAGGGCGTGATTTCAACGTAAGAGGTATCGGTTGCGCTTTTGTATGAAACACTTACCAATTTATCAATCGGGTATTTCTCATCTCCGGTACATCCGATAATCAATAAAATAAAATTTAGAATTGATATTATAGATATATATGATTGCTTGATCTTCATAAATCTTTTAGTAAGTGAACAATAAAGAAATTCTGTGTACACCGCCCAACCTATTGAAGTTGGCAAAACTGTAATCGACATTCATTTTTGAAAAACTTACCGGCACCTTAACTCCGAAGCCACAGGTAAAATCGTCTTCAGAAGAACCGTCCTTTCCGAGCAATTGCTCTCCGAATGTACGCTTCAAACCAACTCTTAGAGATAACAAATCATTCCATATATATTCAGTGCCCAACCGTATATTCTCAACGTTATCATTCGGGTGGTTTAGCTGGATCGATGATGTTACTTTGTGCAATTCAGTTTGATATGGTTCGAATGCGACACCGACTTTGAATAAAGTTGGTGGTGAGAATGGTTGGAAACTGCTAACTGTTGAATCATTGAAAAGGGTTACACTACCCGACGGTGATACGTTTCCGCCAAAATTCGTTACAACAACAGCAAAACGTACGGTTCCCAAACCAGTCCAATAATATGTTCCGATATCTACCAACACGCTCCGCATTTTCAGAATATCGAGAGTCTCTTCGATATATTTGACAGTAGTGCCGAAGCTGAACTGATTCGTTAGCTGCCTTGCGTATGTTACACCGATACCGAGGTCGCCATATTTAAACATCTCCCCCGTCCCGTGCGGGTTGGTTTCGTTTGTAACAGGCATATCGTTCATCGATAGAGAAATGATACTGACTCCGACAATATCCGATGGTGTCAATTTATAAATAGCCCCGAGGAATTGATGCTTAATATCAGCAACATACTGAGTGTGTGACAGAATAACTTGATTTCCATCTACTTGTAGCAATCCTGCAGGATTCCAATAGAGCGATGATGCATCGTTACCTATCGCCACAAACGATTCACCCAATGCAGTAGCACGTGCACCGACACCGATTTTAAGAAACTGGAAAGCCGATATGCCTACACGCTGTCCACCCAAATTTGGAATCAATTGAGCGTTGAGTTGTGCGTTGATTATCAACAGAATAATTACCGATATATTATATCTAAACTTCATCAATCTTTCGACTATCTTTTTTACTTTCATAATAATCATTTCCTGATGCCTTAGAACCTTATAGATAAACCGAGTTTGAATGTGCGCGGATTCAGATAACGTGCCGGATTATATGGAAAAGGGTCTAACGGTGCAGTTACATCCCGATATAACGGATCGTTCCAATCTGTCGGTGTTACTTGTCCGTATTCATATGCGGTTCCGGTTATTGGATTGATTATTTGAGCATTTTTATTATTGAAAAGATTCTGGATTTCTAAGTTTAAAACTAATTTTATAAAATCGAAAGAGATATATTTTTCAAAGTTCAGATCAGTATAGAACCAGTTGCTTCCGATTTTTCCGTAAAGATTTGTTCGATCAGTCTGGTACTCAGGTCTTCCGGTTGTCGGATTATAACGATAAAACTTCTGCGGTGTATATCTTTTCCCGGATTGGAAAAATAGCCGGAGGTAAACATTATAATCATCAAGAATGCCTCTTCCGAATGCGAAAAGAGGTTCATTTTTTGGAACGTTAAAATTCAGATTCGCCGACGCCTGCCATGGTCTGTCCCATACCACATAATTTTCTTTCAGATTTTCTTCCAAGCCCTGCTGTATGTTGTAGGTATTTTCGTTTGCGGCAGAACTTTTTCCAGTGGCAATACTGTAAGAACCCGATAATGTCGCCCTGAACATTTTTCCGATTCTCGTTTTATACTCCAACTCAATACCGCGGATACGGGCATAATCTTGATTAATATAAATTGTGTATTCACCGCGCGTTGTGCCCGATATAATAGCGCGAAATCGTTTTGCGGTTATGTAATCAAAGATATCTTTGTAATATGCAGTTATAGAAAAGACATCATTCTCTGTAAGCTGATTTCTGAGACCAAGCTCATATGCGACTGTAGTTTCGGGATTGAGATTTGGATTACCAATTGTCTGGAACGACGAGCGGGATTTAGTTCCGCCGAGCTTTGAGTAAACAAATTGCGGCCTTGGCAGTTTTGAAAAATGTCCATATGAGAAAAAGAGAGTTTGGTTATCCGTGATCGGGTGTGATATTCCAAGTCGCGGACTTATACGCGCTTTCCAATACCTTCCGAACCATTTATAACTATCTTTTGTGTATTGGTCTTTTATTGCCTGCGGAACAAGAACCGCTGCCCCGGATTCAATTGCATCATCTACATATTTGCCGGGGACCCAATAATCAAGACGTAATCCGAAATTCAATATCATCCCGCTCATTGTTATACCATCTTGCCCATAAAGAGCACCATATGCCGGAAATACTTGATATATATCATTATCGAAGCCGAGTGGCTTCACCCATGGCTGCACGATATCGATCAACTGCATCTCTTGAAACCGAGATTCGATTCCGGCTTTTATTTTATGCTTTTCGTTCGGTGTGATGGATAAATCAAACTTGAATGTAAATTCTTTCAGATAATGATCTCTCCAGGAAGTCGGACTTCCATATTCGTAAAATCCATCCCCCGGTATAACATAGATGGTATCTGTTGAGCCAGGATTCGGGTAATAATATTCCACCGGAAAAGATACGATATCTTTCGGTTCCAAATAGTCATCAAACGGTTTATCTGGGTCGATGGCTTTTTTATTTGCATCACCGCGTACATGAGCTGTATACAAACTCATCTTCACTTCATAAAAAGTTTTCGTGTTTAAAGTGTGAGTCCAACTTATACTATGCTGCGTGTTGATCTGAGTGTAAGTTGCAGCATTATCAGGAATTTTTTGGAAGAGATACTGGTATCCCGGATTCGGTTCTATACGATCAAGAGTCGCTTGAACAGTTTGTGTATTCTGATCGATCTGGATTGATTTGCTAAACGCGTATGATAATTTCATCGTTGCTTCAGGTTTATAAGTTAATTTTGCCAAACCTGAATAACTATTACTTCTCCTCGGTGAATATTTTGTACCGTCAAGTATCGTAGAGTATAATCCTCTCGGAGCCATAACTTCATACCCAACAGATTTGCCTGAACCAATTTTTTCTACCCAGCGCATGTATCCATCGGTAAAATTAGCGGAAAAATTTGAGAAGAAGCTTAAACTTCCCGGAATTGTCAATCCGATTGCCGGTAGAGCATACGTCGTTATCGGTTCCGGTCCGCTGAGATTGAATTCATAAATATCCGTGTTGAAATTCGATCTTGAATCGTTATTGAATCCAAAGTGATCTCTTTTATGACCCACACCACCCGAATAATTCTTTGCGCCTTCCTTTGTTGTAATGTTTACAACGCCGGAAGTTGCCTGACCATACTCAGCGTTATACCCACCGGTAAGTACCTCTACTTCGGCTATTGCCTGAGGAGCAATCTGCAAACCGAATCCTTGGCCAGCAAGAGGATCCTGAACAGATATGCCGTCTATGAGATAGGCATTTTCATAACTACGACCGCCGCGTATATGGATCTCGTTATCCGATTGTACAACTCCTGTTTGAAGCGATACAACATCCTTCACGTCTTTCACACCCGTCACCTGAATATCTTCGCTCGTAATCGACCGCCGGCTCGATGTTTCTTCGATGTTGAAGAGTGGTTTTTCACCGATGATGACAACCTCTTGTCCCAATGTAAGTACTGTCTCATCCATCTTGACGTTAAGGATTGTCGATTCTCCCTCAGTAACTTTAATACCTGTATATTGCATCGTCTTAAAGCCGATGATGCTGACCTCGACAGTATATGAGCCGGGATTAATATTAGCGATGGCAAAATTCCCTTCGATGTTGGTTGCGGCACCATAATAGGTGCCTTTTATAACAACATTCACATTGGGAAGCAGATCACCGGATGCTTTATCAACGACAGTACCCTTTATGGTTCCTTTTGATTGCGAGTAAGTCGGTTGAACGAAGGCAAGCAATATTATAATGGAAATAAAAACTCTCATAAATCTATTCCGATGCGATATCAATTTTTTCATTATCCGCCGAATTTATCTATGAAAACACGTTTTAGAAAAGCAGGGACACCGAGTCCATCTCCCGGTGGTTTTGAGGGCCACTTTCTTTCATAACCATTCATTAAGTGAAGCGGTATAGTTAGAAATACAAACTTTCTGTTTACATCGATTACACCTATGTTTATTCGTTTACTCCATTTTCTGGTCGTACCAGGCATTATAATATTTTGATCTGGTGGAATAGAATAGATATACTCGGCACCAGATTGTTTTATAAAATCTCTAACAAAAACTGTATATGCATATCCTACAGTCGGACCCGGACTAACTCGTAACCGTGGAAATGAATCGGCAGAGGTTGAATTAGGATCTATGGGCCAATCATTCGGAATTCGAGTTGAATAAAGCGTATCGATAATTCTATCGACTGGGGCAAATTCTACTAATGAACCTTTAGTAGCATCTATGTAATACCCAAATTGGGTTGAATACATGACCTTACCACCTGCATCCTTATAGTAGAATAATGAATATGCTGCAACAGAATGACCATAGGCGGAACTATCGGGAATGTAATCAGTTAACCAAAAAACAAATTTATACAACATCAATGTTCGGACAAATGCAGGGTTCAAATGAAATGGCAGGAATATACCACGGTTTTTATAGGTCGCGCCAGTTCTCATATCAAGAACATCAAAATCACCAAGATTGCGTGGTTGAGTTACGCCGGGGAATGTATCAATTGCTGCAAATGCTTTTCGATAAAATGGGAGTAATGTATCTGGTGGAGATTCATAGTTAATGATCGTTAATAGATTGCATTTAGGTTTTTTCACATACCAGATTTTCTTTGCATCTGGTAGTGAAACGATTTGACTATAATCTCCGGCAACGTCCTTTGCCCGTAAATAAATTCTATTTGTATCATCCAACCTCAATCCTGGAACAGTACCAATTATTCCTTTATTGAAACCATCAGGGTATTCACCCCCATAAACATCCGCATCTATCATACCTGTTGCATTAGCCGACCTCGAACGTGGAACCTCAATTGTAATAATTGTATTTTTTGCTGGAAACTCACACCATCCTGAAAGATCATTTGGATTGTTTAGATTTATAGAATAAGATTCAATAGTTTTATCACCATCTATATCGCTTCCTTCCCATGCAAAAGTGGCAACGGTATATGTTGTTTCAGGTGGTTGTACCATAATAATCTCTGTAGGGTTTAAGGGATCTATCGTTGTTTCAAATTCAACTGTCGGTCGTGAATTTTTAATAGAGAAAATCTGTGTCGCACCGATTGGGTCGATTGCGTACTTCAAGTTAGGTAACCGTAAGTCGTCAACGTCATAAATATTGTTGCGGTTTTTGTCCCAGTACGGCTGTGAGTTCAATCTTACAATTCCACCGACATCGATTTTTTCTTTTAATGTGTTATCCACAGCCCGGACGATCACAGTGAAACTGTCTTCCTTCGATAGCAAAGGGAACGAAACAAGACTATCATTCGCCGTGACCCACGTGTACCCTAAAGTATCGGGTATTTGGCGACTAGCCACGTGATCAGTCTTATAGAAGGCAAACAGAAATCCTTTAACAATGCCATCAGGGTCTTCACCCCACCATTTTACCGACTGCCTGCTGATCACCGAAGCGAGTTGTTTCGATGTATCGATTTGAATCCATAAATATGTTTTGGGTGGTAAATTTTGTTTAGGATTCACCGGACTTTCTTTCTCACAGCTCAAAAATAACAGAGCTGTGAGAAGGATAAGAAATATGAATGGAACTATCCGATACATTATTTAACTAACATCATTTTTTTAACTTTATTAAAATTACTCGCCTGTAAACGATAGAAATAAATACCAGAAGAAAGTTTCGAGCCGTCGAATGTGACCTGATAACGACCAGCTTTCTGAACTTCGTTTTTCAAGGTGGCGACTTCCTGTCCTAAAATATTGTAAACTTTTAGAGTAACAAAATCTGCTCTGGGAAGTCCATACTCGATAACCGTTTTCGGATTAAACGGGTTTGGATAGTTATTCGATAGTTCGTAAGCAAGCGGTAGCTGTTTAAAAGTTTCTACACCAACACTCACTGGCAGATATGTACCATAATCTGCGTTTGTTCTTGGTGCAATCTTGTATCGGTTGTAGCTGTAGTGAAGAATACCTTTCAATCCAATAAACTTATCGCCTAGCTTAAGGATTGTTCTTTTCGGAGTAAGCAGTGTATCCCCATCATAAGTAGAATATGTATTTTTACCGTCTCTAAGAACTGTGATTTCACCAGTACGATCGTCAACATTATATTCGGTGAATACTTGATATGTAGGATTCAGATTAGTAACCTCGACCGTATCGAATTCAACCAACATACCTTCCCATGGCTCGGCATTAAAATCTCCGTTGCTCACCAACGGACCAAATGTTCCAGTCTTAAATTTAACTGGATCAGGAATTGGATTTCCGACCGATAATATTTCAACTGCTTTGATATTATCAAGGCAGGTAACATCATTCGTGTAATTATGATATTCGGTCACACTTCCAGTTACTGCAATACTGTCACCTTTTTGCAAACCCTTTAATGCAGTCAAAGTATCGTTGAACCACAGACCGCTAAACGGACCATTGCCAGATTGCATATGCCATACAGAAACACCATGGTTATTTATTGGCGCAAGACCATAGTCGCTCGTATCTGAAGTTACAATACCACGAATCGTTGCTACCGCACCAACATAGGGGCTTCTGCCGTTCGTGTAAGGTGTATACTGGACATCATGGATAGTCAGAACACCATCAGTAACTTTATAGAAATAGAATCCCTTCGTTGTATCGGTGCCAATAGCACCACCGGCACCATTTGCTGAAATAGAATAATATCCGTTTATATCTGTCACCTTGATAAAATATTTGACATTTGTACCAATCGACTGAGCAGGAATATTTACGCGGTAAAGAGTATCGCTGCTAATTGCCAACATATTGTCAATGTTGAATGGTCCGTCGTTTATGCTATAATATATTAAACGAGATGCTATTGTGGCACCAAGCGGTAATTGTTTTATCACTGCTTCAATCCTCGGCGTGCTATCGGGCGTAACGATCACAGGATAACGATACACCCTCGTAATGGATGGACGGCTGACTCCGAGCACCATATCACCCGGGTAGACAGGTGCGATGTTATATCCGTAATTATTCTGCTGCCCAGAGACCGGTGTTACCCAACCGCGAAGAGTATCAATATGTGAAAAATCTGCAGGGTGAGTGTAAGTTGATGTTGGATCTTTATGCGCTCTCGTTGTAAACCATTTTGAAGCATCATAGGTAGCTATGTTGTTCCCATCAGCATCAACAATTAATACGCCGTAATTAGTGCTTAATCTTGATACAACCGTTAAGTTGGTTAATTCAACATATTTTGCTTCTAACGGTTCACCTGTCGTGTACTTTACACCATTAGGATATGAGCTTTGATAAAGGCCACGATAAAAATCTCCGACTGTTGCATTTGTTATCGGCGGTAGCTCCTGCTGACCGATAATATCATAACTCAGATTTTTATTCGGTACAATTTGAGACATACTATTCATCGAGTTTGCCGGAAACTCTGTAATAAAACCGGTCACCTCAATAATATCACCTGCTTGAACGCCGAGCATATTCGAATAATAAACTGTATCCTGTGGATTGCCGGAGGAACTTATGTTACTTCGAACGAAAATATGACCAAATGAACCATTATAATTAGTATCTGCAAGAACCATATTATAACCAAATGATGTATATGTCAAAATTTTAGGTGGTATTACACATACACCAACTATTTTAACTGTATCGCCGACCCAACTTTGGCTCGTAGATGGCGGAACTATTACATATTTCCAGCTTGTAGAGTTTGCACCTTGCAAAGTCCACCTAGTTCCGACATTCTGTAGCTGGTCAGCAACAAACAATGAATCATTTGGTCGATACTGAATATCACGAATGTTGCGGTATGGATACTGCGCATTAGCAATAGTCGCCAAGACAGATATCATTAATAGAACTCTTATCAAAATCTTCATCGTAAATCTCCTTTTTTATATTATAAAATTTAAAAGATAAAATATTTCATTTAATTATCGATTACTTAACTACCAAAAATTTTCCGATGCGAACATCGCCCGTTTCATTATCTTTTACAGAAACGAGATACAAGCCAGTTGCAATTGCCTGATCGTACCGTGATATCAAATCCCATGCATGCTCACCGCCCGAAAACTGAGGAGGTGCGCGTAACGTTTCAAATTTAGTAAACCATTCTATATCCGAACCATTGTACGTTGCTGCATCATGATCAATAGTAGCTATGATATCACCTGCCAATGTGTATATCCGAATTTCACATCGTGCCGGTAAGTTATAAAAAATAATTTTTCTGTTTCTTTCGCCACCCGAGCTGCCATCCCAGTATGCCTTAGCATAATATGGATTTGGATAGATACCTATACCAGTTGATTTATTTGAATTAGGCAGAGTCCCGGGAATAACTCTTAACAATGATTTCAATTTTGAACTCTCAAGACTGGGTAATCTATTTGCAGAATCTCCCCTGTCGAAAGCCGTCACTGCATATAAATATTGCCATCCATTCAGGTGAGTCAGATTCATATCACTTTGAGGGAATCTATACCAATATTTATTAGTATCCCCAACAAAGGTTTTAGGTTCATCTAATTTTACTCTGGAGAAACCTGTATTATACCCAACATCATTTGTATCTATATCATATTCGGCTACCATAGGCATGTCGCTAAAGAAATTTTCCGGCGTAGCAATATCCGCCCCGGCATTACTGCGATATACTCTGTACCCTTCAAAATCTTCAAGCTGCGTGATAGGATCGACTGATTTTTCAGAAGTATTTTTATCCCAATAAATCGTGACTTTATTATCCGATACCTCAGCACGAACCTTCGGACGCTGTGGAGGCTGGGGTAGACTGTATCGAGTCAATTTATGGTCTCCGTTAAAATCCTCACCCTCGAGAGTATCGAGTTTATTATTTCCGTTTACATCTTCGCCGTCATAAGTTTTCTGTGCCCATCCGAGATTCTTGAACAATGTTGATCTTTGTTCCGGAGAGTCCTTGCTCGGATGATCTTGACCATACATCTTTGCAGTGACGATTGCAAATATGATTTTCAGAGAATCGTGAGGATACATTGTTGTGAAAGGACCGGTTGAAAGCAGTAATGTAGCATTTGAAGCTGCTGTGCGTAATTTAGCTATTACGCCTCCAGGTATACTTCTCGTCATTCGAGCGAATCTATTCGCCCATGGATTCGGGTCTTCATCTGACTCTTTGATGGGCGAAACTAATTCTTGCTCAATAGCTGGTGCATGAAATTTCCATGCATTAAAATATGTCTTTGTGGATAGATCACGTAGAGAATCTATAGTTTTAGGGAACGGATCAGCACCAAGCAGAGTCATCGCAATGTAACTTTTTGCAGGTGCATCTCTGTTTCCATCAAAATCGAATGCATACGCCATTCTTCTAACCGAATCGTACCCTGCAGCTACGTTGAAATATCCAGAACTACCGGGACGAGCAGAAGGAAAATTAGTATTTCGGACTACGAAATTATTCCATAATCCAACATAAACCGAGTCAAGAGTATCCACTACAACTCTTGAAGAAGCATCTTTATATCCCTCGTTATAAAAAGTGTAACTTAATATTACAAAAAAATCGGCTGTGGGTAAATTCCAGGCATAACTTTCTTGTTTGACAGTCAAACCTAATGGCAAGTGATATGGAATGGAATCGCCTGTAACAGGATCCCTCACATATTTATCAGTGTATTCACAAACGAAATCAAGATCACTCACAGCGCCGTCTGTTGGTAAACCTGAGAATGGATCGATTGACCTTTTGATAATCTTGGACCCTTCTTCCGAAGTAAACTCATAATGTTGTCCGGTAACTCCACTCAGACTCCAGTCTGTTGCTCCGGTTGAAACAGCGGCGCGTCCCCTAAGATGAGAATAAGCGCCGAACCATACGCCACCCTGGTAGAGATGTTCAATCCCCGATCCGCGAGGATATTCTGCTGAATATTGTGCGGGCCAATACGCATTTCTTGCACCGATTGTTCCGTAATTTGTTACAGTGAGCTGCAAACTGCCAACATTAACAACCTGGCGCTGATCTTTATCGGTTGTTTTATATAATGAGCCGCCTGCACCATCATCTTGTTGGCTTAATGCAGTACCAACACAAAATAATAAATAGAATACAATTATTTTATGCTTCATTAAGATTCGCAAAGATTCCTTCGGAAATATTTAGATTGACTTGAGGTATCAAATTTCGTAGTCATTAATAAAAATATTTTAGGCGATCGCTTTTAAAATTGTTCTTTTAATAGAAACATCCACTTATTCTTATCCACATTAATCGATTTTATCTCACAAGTCGTAACGAATTTGAGATTGATTCGAACGGACTGGATTAATAATAATATTGCAAATATAATTCATTTTTGCAAAATATCAAAACTAATTTCTAAAAAACTGCAAATTCGTATTAAAATATTACATCTTGATTTTAGAATAATATTAAGATATTCATTAAATATTTCTAAAAAACGAGAGCTTGACAGTTTGGGTTCGATTAATTATAATTAAAGTAAGTAAAATTCCCCCTCTGTTGATGCTTCACGAATAAGCATTTGCAGATAATGTACAAACGCTCAGGTAATCCACCGACCTGACCGTTTTGCTTTTTTATGGATTTCAGTTATATTGAAGCGTTCGACAGCTGGAAAGGTGCGAGAGCGGTTGAATCGGCTCGCCTGGAAAGCGAGTTTCCGCCTAAAGCGGAACGTGGGTTCGAATCCCACCCTTTCCGCATGTACCATGTTTACGTTTTATGGAGTAACAAACTTAAGAAACGTTATATTGGTTTTACCGAAAATATAGAAAAACGTTTCAAAGAACATAATACAGGTAAAACACATTTTACTAAATCAGGTATTCCTTGGACAATTATTTATCAGGAGACATACACGAATAAATATTCTGCAAGGAAAAGAGAAATCTTTTTAAAGTCTGGACAAGGAAGAAAATATCTTGATGATGTATTGCAAAAAGCGGAACGTGGGTTCTCAGCCGAAGGCTGATCCGCCTCTGGCGGAGAATCCCACCCTTTCCGCATAATTCATATCGAGTAAGAATTTATTTGAACCATTAATGGCATACTTTTAAAAACGCACTGCTATGATGTACTTCTCGACAATATTTCTAATTTTATTTCTCCTGCCACAATCCGCTATTTCACAGAAAAGTATTGTCCATGTAATAACTGTTGATGGTACAATCAATCCCGCATCTGCTGATTACATCCACGAAGCAATTGGACGCGCAACTGAATCTAATGCGGAGTGTCTGATTATTAACCTTAATACCCCTGGGGGATTATTAAAATCTACTCGCGTGATAGTTTCCGATTTTCTAACTTCACAGGTTCCAATTGTTGTATATGTCTCCCCTGCCGGCTCGCAAGCTGCTTCGGCAGGTGTTTTTGTAACGCTCGCATCTCATATTGCAGTAATGGCACCGGGAACGAACATCGGTGCTGCACATCCTGTTACTATAGGTAATCAAAAAGATTCTATTATGATGGAAAAAGCCACAAACGATGCGGCTGCATTCATCCGAACTATCAGCGAGAAACGACAACGCAACATTAAATGGGCAGAAGATGCCGTGCGTAAAAGTTTATCCATCACTGAAACCGAAGCACTGAAAGAAGGTGTAATCGATACTATAGTACCGACTATAAAAAACTTATTGGATTTTATTGATGGTCGTGAAATTCAGACTTCAACTGGGCTAAAAGTCCTACGAACACGTGAGGCAACAATTACCACATTCGAGGAAACATTCCAACAAAAAATATTGGATATCCTAAGCGATCCCAACATCGCTTATATCCTGATGATGCTTGGTATCTATGGATTACTTTTTGAACTCTATAACCCTGGCGCGATTTTCCCAGGTATTGTCGGATTCATTTGTCTTGTCCTTGCATTCTATTCTATGCATACACTCCCTGTCAACTATGCAGGTTTAGCACTAATTCTTTTTGCAATTGTCCTTTTTCTTTTAGAGATTAAAATAGTTAGTCATGGACTATTAACAATCGGTGGTGTTATTTCTTTAGCGTTGGGGTCTATCATGCTCATACAAACAGATTCGATGTTAGAGTTTGTTTCCATTTCATGGGAAGTTATCGTAATAACTATATTGATAACTGTTGCATTCTTTGCGTTTGCTATCGGTATGGGAATTAAAGCTCAAAAACGTAAGCCGTCAACAGGGGTGCAAGGCATCATTGGTGAAATTGGTGAGGTGAGCCAAGATCTCCGCCCAGACGGGATCATCAAAATACATGGAGAAATCTGGAATGCGACCAGTCTTGATGGAAACCTAAAGAAAGGTGTAAAAGTTAAAGTTGAATCAATTGATAATCTTAAATTAAAAGTCAGAAAATCAGAATCATAAACTAATTTAGAGGAATACATGGAAACTGTATCGATATTTTTTACAATGGTAATAATATTTGGTATCATCATTCTCTCAAATGCCATCCGAGTTTTGCGTGAATATGAACGCGGAGTGATATTTCGATTAGGCAGACTTGTTGCTACTAAAGGTCCGGGTATCATCTTCCTGATCCCGATTGTTGATCGTATGGTGAAAGTAAGTTTGCGGACTGTTGTTTTAGATGTGCCACCCCAAGACGTTATTACCAAAGATAACGTCTCAATAAAGGTCAATGCGGTTTTGTATTTCCGTGTCGTGCAACCGGAAAAAGCCATAGTGGAAGTTGAGAACTTCCTGTTTGCTACCTCTCAGCTATCACAAACGACTCTCAGGAGCATTTTAGGTCAATCAGAGCTTGATGAGCTTCTCGCACAGCGTGATAAAATCAATAGGATGCTTCAACAAATTATCGATGAACACACCGAACCATGGGGCATCAAAGTATCCAATGTTGAAGTCAAACAAATCGATCTTCCGATCGAAATGCAGCGTGCAATGGCAAAGCAGGCAGAAGCCGAGCGTGAACGCAGAGCGAAGGTTGTCCATGCTGAAGGCGAATTTCAAGCAAGTCAGAAACTTTCAGATGCTGCGAGGATCATCAGTGAAACACCGATTGCATTACAATTAAGATATTTACAAACGCTTACTGAAATCGGCGCCGATAAGAATTCTACGATCATATTCCCGTTACCAATGGACATTATTGAGCCGTTCCTCGAGCGTGCCAGAAAAAAGTGATATGAAAATGTGATGAACCAACTTCTCTCCGGTTCTAATCAAGAAGAGAATATCGTAGCCGTCTATCCTTCAAGCGACCGCTCAATGCGTGTGTACACTAGAAAAACGAATGGAATCACATCGCAAGAGGTTGAGTTTTATCCTTTCTTTTTTCTTTCCAGTTCTAAATTTCTGAAGGATTTTCCGAAAAAACATTGGATCAAGGAACTAAACGGTAATAATTATTACCGATACCTTTGTGCTTTCAGCAGTTGGCTTGAGATGTGGGATGCAATAAGATATGTTATGATGCGTTATAACGAAAACGCTTCAACGAAAGCCGATTCCTATTCGGAACTTCCTATCATTCACGTTCGCACCGATCCAGTTGCACAGTTTCTGAAACAATCCGGCCGAACTTTATTTAAAGGTATGAAGTTCGATGATCTTCATCGGATGCAAATCAATATCAAAACACACACAAAGCATGGATTCAATCTAAGCAATCCACATCGTGCAGAAGATCGGATCGGCATCATCGCACTCTCCGACAATCGTGGATGGGAATTTGTCATCAATGGAAAAGGGTTATCTGAGAAAGAAATGCTCATTGAACTTATCCAAATAATTAAACAGAAAGATTACGACGTCATCGAGGGACACAATATCTATAATTTCACGCTTCCCTACCTGCTTACGCGATGTGAGATGTTCGAAATAGATTTCGCAATTGGAAGAGATGATTCAGTGCCGCATCCATTCGATAAACGACTTTCATATACAGAGCGTTCATTGGATTATTCTTCATTTGAAATAAGCGGACGTCATATCATTGATACATTTCAGATTCTTCAAACATACGATGCTTCAAAACGATCACTTGAAAATTACAGTTTAAACCATGCCGCTCAACACTTTGGCTTTGCAAAAAAGGATAGAGCTTATATCCAACCAGATCGAATAAACCGGTATCTTGATGATGAACCGGAAACGCTTATCCAATGCTGTCTTGATGATAATCATGAAATCTGTCAACTTAGTGAATTTTTATCACCTAATATTTTCTACATGACTCAGATGCTCCCATTTAACTTTGGAACAGTGGCTCGACTTGGCGCTTCAGCAAAAATTGAATCCTTACTTCTTCGTGAATATATTCGTCAGAAACACTCGATACCAAAGCCAGATATAAGCTCGCAAACATTGGGTGGTTATACAGATATTTTTTATACAGGTATCCTTGGTCCAATCGTTGATGCTGATGTTGAATCGTTGTACCCTTCTATCATGCTGAGTGAAAAAATATCCCCATATACCGAAACATTAGGGATATTTCAACCCTTGTTAGATGAACTTACAAAGATGCGAATAAACGCCAAACGAAAAATGGAAACAGTACCTGACCCCCATGAAAAACGAAAGCATGATGCCATTCAATCTGCATTTAAAACTCTTATAAATTCATTTTATGGATACTTAGGATATAACCGAGCATTGTTTAATGACTCAAAAGCAGCCGATCAAATCGTCCGAAATGGTCATAAGATTCTCAAACAAATCATCACAACGATAACTGATTTGGGTGGAGAGGTTATTGAGGTCGATACAGATCGAGTATTCTTTACACCTCCGCAAAATATCAATAATGAACCTGAAGAAAAGAAATTTCTTAAGAAGATAAAAAAACATTTACAGCCAGCGATCACACTTTTGATTAATGGACGTTATCAAAAAATGTTAAGTTACAAAAAGAAAAATTATGCACTTCTTGGTTACGACAGCAAGGTCAAAATTAAAGGGGCGTCACTAATATCTAGAAATATGGAGAGGTTTGGTAGAGAATTTATTCAGGGCTGTATCGAAGGGCTTCTTCAGGATGACATCGGTAAAGTACACGAACAATATGCAAAATACAATAAATTAATTTTTAACCGCCAGTTGATGTTAAGCGATTTTGCACGCACAGAGTATCTCCGCGAGAGTTCTGATGAATATAACAAAGCTGTTGAAACTGGTACAAGGAATCGTGCTGCGAGTTATGAAGTTGCAATTAAATCGAATATTCCATGGAAACCGGGCGATAAGGTTTCGTATTACTTTACAGGAGACGATCCTAACATTAAAGGATTTGAGAATTGCAAACTTGCCGATGAATGGGACTCTAACTTTCCGGATGAAAACATTCAATATTACTTGAAACGATTAGATGAGTTTGCAAAAAAATTTGAAGAGTTCTTTAGCGAGAACGATTTTCATGCAATATTTTCTGTTGATGACTTATTTGTTTTTTCACCAAAGGGAATTAAAATTCTCACCACACGTATAAAATCGGAAATTAAAGAAGTTATCGAGGAAAAATATGAATCAATACACGTCGAGCCAAAAATCTTGCTTGATGATGAGTCGGAATAACTTACTCTTTATGATTTGCATCGACCCATATTTTAACATATGCAACGATATCGATTGTTGATGCGCCGGGCGTGAACAACTCTCCAACACCCATCTTTTTCAGTGTTTGAATATCCTGATCGGGAATAATTCCCCCTCCAAATAGAAGCACATCTTTCAAACCTTTTTCTTGCATAAGATTGAGAATACGCGGGAAGATAGTCATGTGAGCCCCACTTAGAATACTGACACCGATAGCATCTACATCTTCCTGCAGTGCAGCTTCAACAATCATTTCGGGTGTCTTCCTCAAGCCAGTATAAATTATTTCCATCCCCGCATCACGCAGAGCAGCAGCGATAACTTTTGCCCCACGGTCATGTCCATCAAGTCCAACTTTTGCAATTAATATCCTGATTTTTCGTTTCATAATTGATTCCTACACAAGTCCAATCTGTTTTTGAAATATCTGCATTGAAAGATAAAACTTTGTTAGCGGAAATCCAACTACATTATAAAAACATCCTTCTATCTTTTGTACAAAGACAGCACCGTAATCGTCCTGGATGCCATACGCACCAGCTTTATCCATTGGTGAACCGGAACGAACATATTCCTTGATCTCTTCCTGATATAGGTTTCGGAATGTTACATCGGTAACTTGGTAGTCAGTAAGGTATCGATCTGACGGTCTATCAAGAATTGTAAAGCCCGTGAATACTTGGTGTGTGCGACCACTTAGTGTGTTAAGCATTTGAATAGCATCTGCTTCATCGGCTGGTTTACCTAAAATATTTCCATTTAAGACGACAATTGTGTCAGCTCCAATAATAAATCCTTCCTCGATATTCTTTCCAACTTCAATTGCTTTACGATGAGAGAGAATAGTTACATGATCGATTGGTGATTGGATATGATCAAAATCTTCATCAACGCCGCTTTCTTTTACCTCAAACTCTAAACCGATTTGCTTAAGAAGAATTTGCCGTCTCGGTGAACGTGAAGCGAGTACTATTTTTTTCTTTACGACCATTGAATGCAGGATTGATAAAAAAAAAGAGCGATGATATTGTTCGCTCTCTTATACAGTTAAACTCTTTAAAGATTGTTATCTGAACATTGCCTTGATGCTTCCCCAGGTTTTTCGAACACCTGAGATGTTATGATTAACGGTAATAGGTGGTTCATTTAGTGCCGGGTAGTAACTCTCACTGTTTGAGTATTTAACTTTTATTCTATAAAAATAAATTGTCGTTGTTCGTTTGAATGCTGAGTTATCAACAAACTCGTACACTGATGGTCCTTTCGGATCTATCGTTGCAATACTGCCATAACCACCGTTATAACTTGTGCTGCGGAGAATTTCGAAGCTGATAATATTGTTTTCATTTTCAGTAACCCAACGGATGGTTATATTGATACCATCACTGAATGCCTGTAACGAGCCGGATCTGATAACACCTGCGAGGGTAATACCCGAAATGAATAGCATAAAAAATATGTAAACTACGAACCTTTTAGTCATATTTGGCTAATTGAAGATATGCAAGAAGAATGAGAAAGTCAAGCCTTTTTTAAAAAATATTGTGCGCGAGGCGAGACTTGAACTCGCATACCCTTCCGGGCGCCACCCCCTCAAGATGGTGTGTCTGCCAGTTCCACCACTCGCGCAGAACAATGCAAATATTTTAAGTAAAAAGCCAAAAAATAGATGAGTTTTGCCCATTATATTTATTTACAATTTTCTACTTTTGATTTGATTTTGTGAACCCGGTTGGATTCGAACCAACGGCCCTCGCCTTAAAAGGGCGATGCTCTACCAGCTGAGCTACGGATTCTTCGATAATGATCTTTAATAAAAGCTCTATTTGGATTTAAAAATATACTAAAATATTATGGGAGTAGCAAGAGAATCGAACGTAAAGAGGATTCCATACCGAAGAAAGGATCACCGTATCAATAGCATTTTCTTTACATCGCTAAAATTACCAGATTGCAATCGGTAAAAATAAACGCCGCTTGGGAAAACACGTGCGTCCCAGTTCACAGAGTACACACCGAGTTGTTTCACTTCGTTGACAAGCGTTGCGACTTCTCTACCCAGAAGATCGAACACCTTCAGAATCGTCAATTGGTCCCGCTTAGTAGCGGGAGCAATTGAAAATTGAAAATTGGTGACCGGATTAAACGGGTTTGGGTAATTCTGTCTCAACTCAAATCTTTCTGGTATCCGTGTAAGTTGATCCTCAACCGATGTATTCGATTTTGAATATTTTACCGTTGACATGACACTCCAATCGGTGCTCTTACTTGTTCCAGCAACATATACATTTCTTTCTCTATCAAGACTGATGGCAAGTGCCTGATCATCGCAATCTTGACATGCACTGTATCGAGCTATCCATTGTGGTATGCCTGATGCATCGTACTTCACCGTCGCAAAATCGAACATATAATCGGGTCCAATACTATTGCCGGTCACATAAACATTTCCATCCCCGTCAACTGCGATTGCATTCGGTCTATCTTCATTGTGAGCAAATCCGTCATAGAATGCATGCCATTGTTCCGTTCCATTTTTATCATATTTTATTGTTATATAATCGGAACTGCTGTAATCTGTTCTAACACTGATTCCAGTAATATAAACATTCCCATCACTATCCAGTGTAATTGCTCTACCTTGTTCATTGATTTTTTCACTTGCTGAGAAACGAACAGCCCAGAGCTGTGTTCCGTTGGCATCATACTTTATTGTTGCAATATCATACGTAGTATCAATTCCAACACTCCAGCCTGTTACATAAATATTAGCCTCCTGATCTACACTCATAGCCACTGCTCGATCATCACCTGAGGTAGGACCATCATACCTAACTACCCATTGTTCAACTCCTTTCGAATTATATTTTATAGTAGCAAAATCTGCACCTGTGCTTATACCATAACTTAAGCCTGTTACATAAACATTACCGAGATGATCGACACCCAAAGCATAAGCCAGATCATCCGCGTTAGCTGCGCCATTGTAGCGAACTGACCATTGTTCGGTACCTGCAGAATTATATTTAACCGTTGCATAATCGTATGAAGGGGTACCAATACTATAACCGGTTACAAAAACATTTGAACTGTCATCGATTGCAATACCTGAAGCAAAGTCATAGCTATCAGCCGGACCATTGTAAACCTTTTGCCATTGCTGATTACCATTTTTGTTGAATTTTACGGTCCCATAATCACAAGCGAAAAAAGCACTGTATAAAGTACCTGTTACATAAACATTACCAACTTTGTCCAATTGCATCGAAGAAACGTTATCATCATTATTCAGAGGACCATTAGAAGAAACACTCCATTGCAATGTCGATGTGCGATCATACTTTACTACCCTAAAATCCTCAGACGATGATGGATTATAACTGGTTCCTCCTACAAACACATTTCCAGTAGTATCTACATAAAGTGTTTTCGCATAATCGATGCTCATACCCGGTCCATTTGCTCGAACGGGCCATAATTGATCCGATGTTCCGGAAAATGCGTATTTTGCAACGAGAAAATCTTCTCGAAAAGTTGAACCGACACTGTTGCCAGCGACATAAATGTATCCATACTGATCGATTGCTAGCGCCTTTGCTTCATCATCTAAATTATAGAAGCCATTATACCGAGCTACCCACACTGGAGTCCCAATTGAATTATATTTGACAGTTGCAAAATCTAAGGATGATGCATAACCGAAACTTGTGCCAGTGACATATACATTTCCCCCTTCATCGGTCAATAACGCAACAGCTTGATCGTTACCATTACCAAGACCATTATAAATCCGCACCCATTGTTGGATTCCACTACTATTATATTTTATAGTTGTATAATTTT
>Ga0315292_10000232_pt1 | contig 23803 bp, 13 predicted proteins | sample YL17G13_0_MG_FD_204029 | JGI IMG/M metagenome (GOLD analysis project Ga0315292, IMG submission 204029) | Sediment microbial communities from Yellowstone Lake, YNP, Wyoming, USA - YL17G13_0 | ecosystem: Environmental > Aquatic > Freshwater > Lake > Sediment | place: USA: Wyoming | collected... | reverse complement strand
TTTCACTGGTAAGCGTTGTGCGGCGCGCATGATTGTTTTTTAGAGCCTCAGTGAAATATCCTGTTGTACCTTCGCGCTGTCCTGTATGCTTTTCATCTCTCTCGAGGTAAGAAAAAGCTAAAGACGAGCTTAATGAGCTGCTGAATATAAAGGTTCCACGAATACTTCCTTCTATTTTCAATTCATTTATATCCGTATTAGGCGCAAATCCTGAAGCATCGACAAGATTTCTATAGCGTGCTGCTCTGTTGATTTCCCGAGAAAAGATATTTCCTTGAAATGTCCAAGCCATTCTTTCACCCACATTATAATCAAGTGTATCTTTTACCGCAAATGCATTATCAGATCGCGATTCAATGTTGAAGGTAATGTTATGCTGATCCCTAAGCGCAGAATCGGCGGGCATATAAAAATCCCGACGATTCCGGTAATATTCAAACTGGAGGTGATTACGTGTTTGCTCAAAGAATTCTTTATCTATCCGGATAGATGCCGAATGAGTTTCGAGTGTGCGTGGATCGAGTTTATCATATTGCAAACTTCCGCTGAATCTGCTTGCATAACCCGAGAAATTAAGTGTATCTGAATTAACATTGAGAAGATACGAACTACCTCTATCGAAGTAGCCCATTTGTTTATCGAAACGCACACCGAGAAATGGCTCAATTACGATATGCTCAAACGGCTGATATGCTATTCCACCATATGCCGCATGTGATGATGCTTCACTAATACTGCTGCCAACACTTTTATTATCAGATAAAATAAACGAAGAAACTTTGGTCGCCGCCGATAGATTATCGGTTAACTTATAGCGCCCTCGCAAATCAAATGTTTGATTATCGGTTATGAGCTTCCGGTTTGCACTGATAAGCGTTGAAAGGAACTGCTCGTTAATTTGAAGAAACACGGGACCAAATGTATTTTGATAAAATGTGATTCCGTTCCAATGATAAGTATTAAATGATTTGTCGAATGAAATTGATGCAGTATTTTTGCGGAATGTATCGGATGGTAGAATAACCGGTTGTTTTCCAGCCGTATACTCTTCCTGAGCTTCAGTTACAATTGGCATCATCATCGATATCAAGAAAATATGCAAGAATAAATATCTTACCATAGTCCAGATATCTTACCGGCATCGACGTTGATCGAAATGCCGTTAATGAAGTTAGCAGAATCAGACGACAGGAATAGTACGGCTTTCGAAATATCTTCTGGCGCTGCGATTCGACCTTGAGGGGATAATTCAGCCGCAGATTTTCGTATTTCGTCAGGAGTTATCTGAAAAATCTTGGCAAGCGATTTAAATGTTTCTTCTGTAAGCGGTGTATCTGTAGTTCCGGGATTGACGCTGTTAACAGTGATATGATCCGGCACTAACTCTATTGATAAAGATTTGGTGAAATTGATAAGCGCTCCGTTTGTAACACCCGGGACCATATATAGTGGATTTGGATCTTTTCCTGCAGTACCGATGATGTTAATGATTTTCCCGCTGCCGTTTTTCTTCATGTGTGGAATGACTTCTCTTGCCATGCGTATGTAACCCATAAGTTTAAATTGGATATGGTACTCCCATTCTTCATCCGTTGTCTGAAATATTCCACCGATGTGTGCCCCCCCGGCATTATTTACGAGAATGTCAATGTGATTGAATTTCTTCACCGTAGCATTGACAAACCTACGTATGTCGTTTATCTTCATCGTGTTTGCTTTGATGGCGATGATATCGGCCTTGGTGTGAATCTGGATTTGGTCCGTAACAAGCTTCAACTCGCGCTCATCACGTGCACAAAGTGCAAGCCGCGCACCTTCCTCTGCAAATGCCAGCGCAATCGCCTTACCTATGCCTTTACTTGCGCCTGTGATGAGAACAACCTTACCTTGTAAACCAGTATTCATAAATACTAAAACCTCAATTCAAATGAAAATTCTGGAAATATCTTACCCCGAGAATCCAAATTGCCATTTAAATAGTCTTGTATAACTATACGAAGTTTTTTAATCATAGCTAGTAACAGTGTCTCATACAGTAAATTTTTCTCCTCGTACCGGTATTTCCACATCCTTGAATCCGTTCTTCATCAAGCCATTCTGCAGATCCACCGATCGTTCAACCTCACCGTGTACAATAAAAATCTTCTGAAGCAGCTGCATATCAAATTGGTTAGTGTACTTCAAAAGTTCATTGTTATCAGCGTGCGCACTAAAGGAGTTGTGTACGATAACTTCCGCCCTCCGTTTATACACGCTGCCTAAAATGTTAATATCCTCTGCTTGGTCAACAAGCCGCTTGCCAAGCGTATGCTCTGCACAGTACCCAACGATAAGAATTGTATTGCGTGAATCTTCAATATTGTTCACGAAGTGGTGGAGGATGCGTCCCGCTTCACACATGCCAGAAGCAGCAATTATCATGCATGGTTCTTTTTTGTCGTTAAGGTGTTTTGATTCTTCCGCTGTGCGAACATATTGCAATTGATTGAATCCAAACGGATCGTGATGCTGTGCGATGTGTTGAAATGTCTCCTCATCAAAACATTCCGGATGTCGCTTAAAAATCTCAGTGGCATTGATTGCAAGCGGGCTGTCAATATAGATTGGAATGCGGGGTAATCTTCCTTTATCGAAGAGTATGTGGAGTGTATATACTAAATCTTGTGTGCGTCCAACGCTGAATGCAGGGACCAGAACCTTTCCACCGCGGTTGATCGTTCTCTCTAGATCGGCAACAAGCTGTTTCTCCATATCATCGGGCGGATCGTGAAGCTTGCCGCCGTAGGTGCTTTCTGTAATTAGTGCTTCAACATTTCCCATAAACATAGGATCTTTGATGATTGGCATGTTCCACCTTCCGATGTCTCCGCTGAAACCGAGCGTTTTTGTTGTGCCGTTTTCTTTGACAGTCAACTTGATGGAAGCAGAACCAAGAATATGACCGGCATCAGTAAATTTTGCGGTGAGATTCCTAAGAACATCAAATTCTTTTTCGTACGGAATCTCTCGAAAATTCCGCATTGCTTTTGCAGCATCCTCTGAAGTATAAAGCGGTTCAATAAGCGGCTCGCGGTTCTTTCGGTGCTTTTTATTTAAAAATTCGGCGTCGCGTTCATGCAGATACCCTGAATCTGCAAGCATGATATTGCATAAATCTCTTGTTGCCGGAGTGCAATAGATTGATCCGGTATATCCTTGTTTAACAAGGTTTGGTAAATTGCCGCTGTGATCTATGTGCGCATGTGAGAGAACTACAGCATCGATCGATTGGGGATCAAAAGGAAAATTTCTATTGCGATCGTTTGCCTCAGCTCGCCTACCCTGGAATAATCCACAATCTAAAAGGATACGTGAGCCGTTCACATGAAGAAGATGCATCGAGCCAGTTACTGTACGAACAGCACCGAGGAATTCTATAGTCATTGGTCAGTTGTCATTTGTTTTTTGTTATTTGCTCTTAGCTTTTGGTTTTTTGTAAAACTATTTTTCATCCTTCATAAGTATCATTCCCGATGTAGCTGGTAGAGTTATCGTCTTTGATATCGTGGCAAGCGGTTTCTTGAGTGATACTTTTTTGTCATTCGCAATTACCGACCATTTCCCTTGGGGAATCCTTACTGTTGCTGTGGCAGAGCTTCCATTTAATATTACAACGAAATCTGTTTTTCCTCCAAACTTACCTGCTTTTTTAGAATCAAGGTTAAATGCAATTACAAATTCATAATCGTTCTTTAGAAACTCCACTGCTTCCTTTGGAGCACTGCTGAATATTGGATATTGTTTTCGCAGCTCTATGAGTCCTTTATAATAATCGAACAATTCTCTGTTAAGGTCGCGATGGTGGTAGTTCAAATAATTTGTTTCATTATCTTTTTCGTAACTGTTGCGGTCAATCATTCCAACTCGCGGATCGGGTGCGCTCGTTGGAGCAATAACTTTGCTTCTTGCAAATTCTTGTCCTTCATGAATCATTACGGGTCCCTGTGACGTGAAGAGAAACAATGCCGCAAGTTTACTCAACGCAAGTTGAACCGGGGTTGGTGTAGCATGTTTATCCATATCAGTTACATGTGTCGTCTCAGTTACACTGCCTGTTGCAGTTCGAACAAAATCACCCATCGTAATATCGTCGTGTGACTCGAGATAGTTGATACTGTGTCCTTTATTCAGATACATCCCTCCATCCTCCCGTAGTGTTCCGGTTACAAAGCTCATAACCGTCTGCTTCGAGTTTTTATCCTGAAACCTTCCAAAAATAAAACCTGCATCCTTGTATGGGTTTTGACCTTTCACACCTTTACGGAAGCGGTCATTCCACGATGCCCAGTCAATATCGCTGAATCCGGTTGGATCGTATTTGCCACCTCCCCACGCTTCGGCAATCAGGATAACATTGGGATTTATCTTCTTTGCTTCAATTGCGATTTGCTTACATGTTTCCCAATCAATCATGGTCGCAAGGTCGAAGCGAAAGCCGTCAACGTGATATTCTTTCATCCAGTATTTTATGCTCTCGATGATAAGCCGTCGCGCCATCGGACGCGATGTGTAAAAGTCATTCCCGCAACCAGATGTTTTTGTAAAATTTCCGTTGGAGTCGGTATGGAAATAATAAAATTTGTCGATGTACTTGAACGGATTATAATCGTACTGCGAAACGTGGTTGTATACAACATCCATGATAACCGCTATGCCTTCGCGATGGAGTTTTTTTACCAAATCCTTCAACTCTTTCACCGCCCGCCCGCCAATGCCGTTGTAATCTTCACGTACCATTGTACCATCAGAAGCGTAGTAAGTTTCTGGAGCGAAAAAATAACTTGTCATATATCCCCAATGATTGCGCTCGTATGGATTCCATGTGTTTACTTCACCACTATCGCTTACCGTATTATTATCACGATAAGGAATCTCAATATTGCCAAACTTTTGAATGGGCATCAACTCAACTGCATTCACACCGAGCTCCTTCAGGTAAGACAATCCACCTGTTTTTCCTTGTTCAGTCAATCCAACATATGTTCCTCGTGACGTTACGCCAGCCGACGGATGGGCTGTTAAATCGCGAATATGTGCTTCGTAAATAATCAACTCATTATGGTTTGATGGAATAACAAACGTATCGCCATCCCAGTTATATTTCGTATCAATGATGAGCGATTTTGTTGGATGATGATAATTGTTTTTAGAGACAACTGCTTTTGAGTAAGGATCTCCTATAACAACAGCAGAATCAAATTTTTCACCTGGTCCCTGTGGACCTTCAACCCGGTATCCATAATATTTTCCGTACAATCTGCCGAGCGAGAAGTATTCCCATATACCGTTCGAGTCACGCACCATCTTAATGTCTTGTCCTTTGTCAGAGTCGTAATCATCAAAAAGAACCAGCATCACCTCTGTAGCCCGTGGTGCAAAGAGGCGGAATGTTGTTCCTTCCTTCTTGACAGTGCAGCCGAGCTCTTTATCGGAATATATAGAGTCGAGAATTTTTCCTCTTCCTTTTACATCGGAAAATGATTGATCGGTTGTTGATCCGGCGGTTATTAAGCTTTTCATAACTATTAAAACGATAAGTTGAATAATTAACATCAGAGCCATTGATAAATATTTATAAAAACGTCTCTGAAAAATTACGTAGAAATGGTATGAGATGCAAACATTTCGCTCTCATTTGTATATATATTATTGAGACTTCTAAAATATCTCTTCAATTGTTACCCTGAACACATTCGTTTCATTCAGTGTAAACTATGTGAATGGTCTCAAATTTTTTAGAATCGGGATGTTTTGGGGTTGATTAAAAGGTCCCGCGTCAGGCTGTCCCGCTCTTTAGCGGAATAGGCATTTATGCAAAGCAAATTGGTTTACAAGATTTAGAATTCTAAGTCCAGCAGGGATCTATTAGGGATAAGTTCGGATGGGCGGGTTTTATTGCTTTTTGAACAACCTCCATCATGACAAGGAGTAATAGTTCAGAAGTTTCAAATTGAATTACTGTCTCTTTAGTAGATATTTGCTATACCAAATGTAAAGCAAAAATGTTTCGGCTTCTTGAAACGATATGTTAGGTCTAACCGAAGAATGTCAAATATTTTACTGATACCAAATCCTGCTTCGGAATACCATCCATTCGTTATCGAAATACGATCCCTCCATACCTGTGCGACGGCTCCATGAATCACAAGCTCAATTCCTTTTTTGTATAAGAAGGGAATACCTAAAGCAAGAAATGGAACATTCCTGAAATTATGTTCTGCGCTCATCATAACAAATCGGTCACCGGTAAATTCCTTTACACTTGCAGATTTCATAACGCCGAACTGTGCCTCGCCGTCGAGCTGTGAATCGAGTGTGAATATTCTTTGCGGGGGTAATTTTCCGGTCGCTGTGCCGGCAGTAATATTTAATCGCAGAGTGGGTGGAAAAAGATAGCTTCGTAAAAAAGTCCTCATGTTATACATTGCTGTGATGTAATATCTGGTGAAATCAAAATCGCTCTTGGCTATTGATGGTTTGGTATATTCTGCCGAGAACTCAATTGCATCGACAGGGATAAGATTTAAAGGAATCGGCTCATCTCCATATCTTAAGTTCAACTTCAAACTTCTCAATTTGCCGTCGATGATTGGAGGATTTGCCCTGTATTGATTCCCCAATGAAATGAAAGAGTAGTTGGTATTTATCTTAACGGATTTCTGCCATTCGCTGATGAAAGAAAATTCTGCCGACATCTTCTTGATTGGCTTCCCTACCAAATATGCACGCCAGCCGGATGTAAAAAAATAATCCCGATAATCATTTTTACCAATGAGTGAAGAAAAAGATATGGCAAGAGGATCATAATAATTTCCATCGGGCGCATTATCTAACGCTCGATAAATTTCTGCACCCGTTCCATAGTTACGCGCTGAACTAAAATATTGTGTTCCTCTAAATCTCATTTTAAACAGTTGGTCTGAAAATCCCCAACCGGCAGAAGCTTGGATTGATGTTGTCTTGGTAAGTGTATCAAGTTGGTATTTTCCACCAAAGTAAAATCCTTCCGTACGATTAAACCGCGCATCAATATATTGAAAGAATGATAATGCCCCACTGCTATCGGCAAATAATGTCATCGTAATTCCACCGGGGTGGAATTGCATGTCCAAAGTTTTAGTGCTGTCGAGCGAGTCGTAAGCGACTCGTTCGGTTTGTGTTAGCGGAAGGTACTCGTTCTGCTTCCAAAAGGTTGAATCATATTTTGCCGCCCCGGAATCTGTGCTTAGTCTCGGTTTCTTAAATATTGTATCCGGAATCGATGTATTAATTTTATAATCGTATATGACCGAAGTAATTTCAAATTGTATTTTCGGGAAAGTAATGCCGACGAAACTAATTTTCGCTCCGCCAAAAATACGAATATCGGTTGGCATCCAAAAAATGTCTTCATAAAGAGAAAACTGTTGACGAAATTTTATATTGAACTCACTTACGAGCGGGATATTAAAAGCTTCGTTTGGTTTTAGCTCGATGCCCATCACCGCGAAGGTATAATCGGCAATCATTATCGTTCCTTCCAGTAACGGGATGATTCGCGACTTAGGTATCATTTTAATCTCATAAATCTCGTAACCGGATTTGTTATGAATCCGAAGAAGTTTATAGTCGTAGTAATCAAGAGCCGTTGGTGCGGTTGGCCCGATGAATGTGTAACCGGCAAGCTTGATTTCGTCTTCATTGAAATTCTCGATTTCAAAAACGGCGGCAAAGTTGCTTGAGGAAGGAATATTTTCCGTTTGACGTTTTTGTTTGATTATTTCACGAAGCGTATCGCCTGTTTGCCAAAAGCCGGCTGAATAAGATTCCGCAATACTTGCAATTGAAGTATCGCGATATATAGTTTGCCGGGTGAATGCTTCAAAGCGATAGCTTTTTAATTTGTCCATCCACTTTCGTTTGTTTGCGATTGCCTTTCGAATGATTTCAATAGCAGGATCTTCGGCAAACACAAGAACTTCCGGCATCTGGATTGGTGACGGGCGGAGCTGAACATCGCGAATAGCCGGTTCATTCAAAACAACGTGCAGTGTTTCGGACTGATAAGCAAGATAACTGAAGATGAGCGTCTGTTCGCCAGATTCAATGGAGAGCAAGTAATTTCCCTGGGTGTTCGTGATTGTACCTTTGGAAGTACCGAGGATCCGGATATTTGCTGCGGCAAGCGGCTCACCCGTTGAAGCATCTGTAACTTTGCCTCGGAGTGAAAATGTTGTTTGAGCAGAAATATAAACTGACGATAATAATAAAGCCAGCGTAATTATAATGAACCGAAAATATCGGATTGTTTTCATATTAAATCTTCTTATGTAGATATTGACTTTAAACTAAGTAGATTTTATAAGATTAGCAATACGGCTCTAATCGAAGTTTGTTACAAAATAAAAAGGCGAACCAATTTCGTTTATCGGTTCGCCTTCTGATAGATTTTTTTGATTTACTTGATTATCAGCATCTTCTTCACGTCAGTAAATATCTCCGCCTGCCCGTCCCGACTTGTCGAGACGAGGTCTCGTGTCGCAGAAGGCGACACGGATAAACGATAGAAGTACACGCCGCTTCCAAGTTTTGAAGCATTGAATACCTGCTCATATCTACCTGCCTCTCGCTTTTCATTTATAAGTTCCGCAACCTCCTGCCCCAGTACGTTAAATATTTTCAACGACACCATAGCTGTTATTGGCAGCTCAAAAGAAATCTTTGTACTTGGATTAAAAGGATTGGGGAAATTTTGTGATAGAATAAAATCATTTGGTAAATTACTTTTTTCCTCAAGAAATGTAATTGTTGTATCAATATTCAGCCAAACCGGGTTTGTGTAACATCTAAAAGTATCACCCAGTGTATATGCTTCCAATCTGAAAAAAGAAAATTGTTGGGTGATATATGAAATGTTAAATTCATCTCTTATAGCTTTTAGTGAAACAATAGCTTCTCCCTCTTTGGATTCTGTAATCCCAAATTTTCCGATCAATTCATAAGAATTTGTATTATAAAATAATTTCATTGATTTAATATTCCCGCCAAATTCAATTGTGTTTTTCCATTTAATTTGTATTCCTATCTTTCCGCTATCGATCAGATTCTTACTGCAAATATTATGGTCGCCAATTACGGCATCCCGTGAATCAATAATTCCATCTCCATTTATATCGATGTTAAAAATTAAAACGGGTCCATCGGTAACTATTGTATTGCCGTTTGAAAAAGCTTGAAGAAGATTTTCGTTGGTCGTTCCCATGCTATTAGGACAATATGCAACCGTACGGATTTTAGCAATTGCATTATCGCTCGCACTAATAGTAGTTCCTGCATTAGATGTTGAATAGTTGAAATCGCCGTGTGCATCAGAACCGCCTGAAAGGAAGATTTTTCTCAACGGAGACAAATTTGAAGTTAATTTTGATTGCCATAAATTTATTGCCGAAGCAAGCATCGACTTATAATTATTGAAATTACTTACCTGCCATGGAAAAGGATTTATATTCATTGTATTGAGACCGTCGGTTTTAAGCATTATTTTTTCATTCCAGCTTTCTAATCCTATAAAACGGATATTCGCAAAAGCAATAGTATAATTAGATGCACTCCATTGTTTAATGTTGCCAATCGGTGAGGTAATTGCATCGGAAGGGTGAGCTGCATATGCAAATCCAGCACTGAGCTTACTCAACGCTTTACTTAAAGTGGTTAATATATGTGAGGCATCTCGCGTAGGCGTAATACCAGAAACAATATTTTCAGGACCCCTGATAAAATTATTTGGATAAACAAGGAAATGAATTTTTTCATCAGGATCCTCATTAGTGTTGTTATTATCCAAAGTTATTTCCTCTCCACAAATTAACTGGCACGAAGAAACGGGATTATATTTGTTTAATGAGTCCTGAAGATGATTAAATATAATACCACCGGAATCAAAGTCGCAAGAGTGGTCAGTTATGGTAAGCCAATCAAGACCCATCGCCGAGGTTGCGCGGCTGATCGCATTCATGCTGGCACCGAATTCATATACATTATCCGTAAATTCAGAATGAAAATGTGTATCCCCGTGATACCAGTAATCAAAAGTGGGAAATTTACCATCCGAAATAAAAATTCTCAAGCGTTGTATGAATGTATCTTCAATGATATAGGGCCAATCTGAAGTTATCATTTCAACCTTAATGCTTAGATAATTTCCTGAAGGGATACCTAAATCGTATGCGCTTTTATCCTGGAATATTTTTTCCCAGCGTGGTTTAGTTATCGTAATATAACCGGGTGACGGAGGTATGTAACTATAGATAGTGTTTGAATTGTTAACATTTTTGATTGTTATTTTTTTCAATTGGCAATTCCACTGGTCAGCATCTTTAATAGTAACTATAATGGGAATTTTCGTTGTTTCTGATTGAACGCGCCAGGGTGCATCAGCAATAAAATCTTTATTGGGAGTGTTTGCGTATTGTGGTTTAACTATTTTATCGAGTTTTTCCTGTGACAAAAGGGTGACTTGAATTGTAATTCCACATAATACAATAATAAACAATTGTAATATTTGTCTCATAGATCAATCCTTGTTTTTAAAATAGTCAGAAAAACAGTTTTTGTTCATCTGAAATTTAATATATTGGATTTTCAATTAAAGTCGCAAAACCCGATAATAATTTTATGTATTCAAATATAATTTTATTCCAGAGTGTACGTTGCTTGCATACTCATACCATCCTGATTGAGTTGTAATTTGTTATCTGTTCCAAACAGTTCCAATCTTAATGGTACTTTTATATAAATTTTATATGTATCATTCTCATTGGGCCAGTCATCCAATTCGAGGAAGTAAAAATAAAATTCCAATACCACTTCTTCGAGATCATTATTTTTGATGCTAATTGGGACCTGAACAGAATTGGGAGCCGAAGTGTTTTTAGTATCCCCTTGGTCTGCATCCCATCTAGCGGGAAGATCCCAAAATTTAAAATAATCCGTGGAATCTGTTTGAGCATTTAATCTGATATATTTATCAAACTGTTTCACTCTTAAATAACTTTTTATCTCTGAAAATTCCATACCACCAGTTTCATTACTAGTTATTAATTTTAAATTTTTCAGCGTTAGTGTTAATTTTTGACCAAGTGGGGTATATTTTTTGTATTCCGATGAGATTTTTAAATCTGCAAATTGATTATTTGCGAGGTTGCGAAATTTGTAGACTAAAGGAACAGGTGTAGTGCTTTCATTAAAATTTGTATTTGCATCTACAATTTTCTTAAATCCATCAATACCTGTCAAATTTCCCGCGATACCCTTGGTGCTGCCACCATATACGATAATTTTAATGGAAGAATTCTCCAGCATCTGAGATACCGTAACTTTTCCATATACTTCAGCTGTAAAATTACCAGTATAAGCATATTTTAATGCACTTTCCATGTTTTGAAAGCTTTCATTTGTCTCAATACAAGTATATGCCACCAGACCATAATCTATTCCAGATAAATAAACAGGTTTTGAGCCTTGAGGTAATTTAGTTCGGAGTTCATCTACACTTAAAGAAGAAGGGAAAAAATCTGTCGGATTAGCAGGGTGATCAATATTGATGGTATAATAAATTTGAGTGTATCTAGATATTATTTTTGTTCTTTGTGTGGTCTTTGTGAAATCAAAATTTGCTTTGACTTTATTTGCAAAATCTTCATAACTTGTTTTAACGGCTATTCTTAATTGGGTTTCACTATATACTTGTAACTCCTCAAAATCAACTCTTGCAGGTACATTAGGTTTAGATTGAAATACCCTATTTATAAGTTTACTCATTCCGTCTCTCATTGAAGAAAGTTTTGGTTCAGATACAGTTTCGGATAATGGACTTGTAACATCTTGAGATTGATCCAGATTTATAGATAATGTTAATGGATTTCTTGGTAAGATAATCGGATTAAACTGGCAATTGTTCAATCCATTACCATTAAATAAAGCGCCAGGCCACAAGACATCATCGGCATATCCCATAAGGCGTATATCCTCCACACCTTTGTCCTCTTTTACATTTTTCACTTCGTATGGAATTCCGTCAAAAGTTTCATTTGATAGAGGTGTTTCGGTTATTGCATCGGCTACAGCTCCTAAGTATCCAGCATTCATAATGATTTCATTTTTTGTATTTTGACCTGCGTTCGGATCCGGTTCAGTAGATTTGGAACAACCGATGAAATAAAATAGTGCAGCAAATGTAACAAAATATTTTATTGATAGAAAACGATTCATAAAATCTCCTATTTTTTTAAAGTTTGTAATTAGTAAATTATTTATTCTTGGAACAGAATGCGAAAAAATAATATTCTGTCAATTGTGACGAATACTATAACCGATTCGTCGTGACTTGGTAATGTTGTAGAAGAGAACTACGCTGTCGGAGGATCGCGGGGCAGATATCGTACAAATGAAACTTGTGGGCTGTGTCGGTAATGACTCGAAGATTTGATAAAGGCAAATTGCTGTATGCTTGGTAACTGATTAGGTAGTACGGTGAACCCAACCTGCATCTTAACTTTTGGAACGTATGATTTAGGTTTCGGCCGTAACCATTTTGGTGCTGGAGTGGGCGATTCAGTTTTTGTAGCTGCTTCAATGTGACAGATATTATCAGATGGAGCGAATTTTGTTGTAGTGGGGTCAAGTCCAAGCTTCCCGGAGAATACAATAATAAAATACAACGCTACAAACATCGGTAGGATAATATTTTTTATGTTATGGTTCACACTTAATGGGGAAAAGGGTAGAAGCAATGTATATCTTATTTTTTTGAAAAGCAACTCATATCAAATATTCGACGCCTTGTAACATCTTGTATTATAACAAGTTACCAGTGTTAACGGGGGGGGGTATTTTTGTGCGAATGAATGGTGAAAATTTCTGTGTGTGATTCTGAAATCTTTGTATCCGGTGTTGGTAGTTTGACTTTTCAGAATATATTATTACATTTTCGATGTACTGAAAGATATGTTACTAAACGAATACGAAAAGCCGACAAGGCAACATTACCGAATCCTGCTCTTAAGCTGGGCGGGGTGGGTGTTTGATTTCTACGATCTCATCCTCTATACATTTCTACTCATTCCAATTGGTCAGGAACTCCAACTAAATAATGTGGAGCTCTCATATGTTCTCGGTGCATCACTAGCGGCAACAGCAATCGGCGGAGTTTTGTTTGGAATATTTGCCGACCGATTTGGAAGAAAAAGCGCATTACAGTGGACAATCTTAACTTATAGTATCGGGACATTCCTTAGCGGATTCTCTGCCAATTTACCAATGTTAATAGCTTTCAGAATAATCACCGGTTTAGGTGTTGGCGGCGAGTGGGCAACCGGGCAAACTTATGTATGCGAAACTTTCCCACCGAAGATGAGGGGCAGGTTTGGCGCGTTCATGCAAACAGGTGCGCCCCTGGGAATTGCCCTCGCTTCAATCATTGGAGGATTTGTTACCCCGACGATCGGCTGGAGAGCAAGCTTCTTCGTCTCCATTTTACCTGCATTATTGGTAATTATCATTCGAAAAAAACTTCCCGAATCGGATGTTTGGGTTGAGCAGAGGAAATTAATTTCTGGACGAACTGCAAACAAAGAAGTAGTGAAAAGCGAAAGCATCAGCGCATTTACAATGCTCTTCTCGAAAACTTATAGAAAGCTTTTCATTCTATCTTTGATACTTGCAATCTTCGATATGTCGGCATACTGGTTCACTTACTCGTGGCTTCCCGGTTATCTTCATCAACAAAGGCATTTTACATTAACCAAATCTGCTGCATGGATTTTAGTAACGCAAACGGGTGGTTTTCTTGGATACTTCACGTTTGGTTTTGTCGCAGATAAAATGGGACGAAGACCCGCATACTCTATTTACTCTTTCATCATGGCGGCTGGGCTTGTGATGATTACATTAATGTGGGATACAATTTCAATTTTTCCATCTGTAATTTTAGCTTTCATGTTCCTTGTAGGATTTGGAACGGGAATGTTCGGTGGATATGGTCCGCTCTTCTCAGAATTATTTCCGACAAAAATTAGAAGCACTGCGATGGGTTCGGCATTTAATTTAGCAAGAGGAATTCAATTCTTTACTCCCGTCATCATCGTTGTAATTGCTGAGCGGTATGGACTTTCTGGAGGGATTTCGCTTGCAGCTCTCTTCGCTTTACTTACGGGTGCTTGGATTTGGACATTTCCAGAAACGAAGGGAAAGAAACTTATAGCTATGGATTAAAAATTGACCACGGATGACACCGAAAGAACACGGATTAATACAGATTTCGATTGCCTAAAAAAATCTGATATGGAATTTGCTGAGAGGTATCTATCGTAATAGAAGCAATTTACGAACGGATGTAATTATCTGTGAAGTCTCGAGCGGCTTTACGGTAATCCGACAGAAATAAATACCGCTCGGCAGTGCACCTGCATCCCATTTCAATTCATATTTACCCGGAACTTTGTTTACATCAGTTAATGCCTGCACAAACTGTCCAAGTGTATTGTACACAGCAATAAAAACTCGACTTTGTTTTGGAATATTATACACAATCGTTGTTGCCGGATTAAATGGATTAGGATAATTATTGATGGTAACATAGGATGTGGGAACGGGATCGATGAGTTGTTCAGCTGAACCCAAGACGCCAAAAAGCGGTAATTCAATATACGATGGATGCGACTCACCAGCATAAATCGTTGCACTCGCTTGAGCAAACATCGGAACAACAAATGGAGAATCACCGAGCATGATACGATTTGTTTTATCAATATTCGTCAGTTCAATTCGTATCCGACTGCCCGGAGAGAACTTATGGGCATGCTCAATCCCCTCAACTTCAATACAATTGCTTGTTCTCGGTGACCAATGCCGGGCTATAAAATTGATTCGATTGATAAAATATTTTTGATCCGTGCTGTCAACTTCATATATTTGAGCATGAAGAGGAAATTTGTCATTATTGGATTGCACAAAGAGTTTCATCTTCGGCGCTCCAATCCAGAGCACATCTTCCCGCAACACGGGTGATGTAAATGAAAGTGTTTGTTTCGGTAAAAGTATATCAAAACGCGGTCCCTTGAATCCCTCGATGTACGCAGTGTCGAACGTGTACGCAGGGCTTAGATAATTGTTTGTAAGTGTAAACGTATCAGTGTGCGATGTAGAAGAGAAGAGCAGCATCGAATCGCTCGCAAGATAAAATTTTCTCAGTTCAATCCCTGGAGGGGGCCAGGCAAGTTCCTGTTTTCTTGTCCATGAAAAATAACCAAGAGAATCCATCGGCAAATGACTATATGCGTATGTATAGATTGGTTCATCTAAAATTCCGTTCTGTTGATCACGGAGGAAATAATTGAACCAGCGGGTAACAATATCGGATTGGTAAAGTCGCTCCGAATTTACAACATCGGAAAAATGTCCGCGTGTGCCGAGATACAGTTTCTTTATACCTCCATAATCTTTGAACGATTGAATTCCGTCTGCCGCTGTAAAGTAATGATCCTGCCATTTTAATAATCGAAGAGACGGGATTGTTTTACTGTTCAATTGTGAAGTATCAATATCTCTTTCTTTAACAAAGTGTTCGGCAAATGCATCGAAATTATCCTCACGCATATAACTCCACAATGTATCCCTGATCGGATCGAAGCGGACACCAAGATTGTGTTGAAGCAAGAGCAGAACCGTTCTGCGTACTGAACCGTTTACTAACATGTCTGATGCCCAGTGAGGAACTATCACATCCGAAGAAACCGCGCAAACCGGAAGGTCATCTGCAATTGCCCACAAACCGTGCAATCCGCCTTGTGAACCGCCGGAAAGACCGATCTTTGTGGAATCCACTTCTGGCATCATCTTCAGAAAATTAAAAACTTCTTCAAGGTCGGATCTTTCTTTTACAGACATTATAGTCGAGCCGCCTGTTGATTTCCCATGCCCGCGTACACTATAACACATCGTAACGTATCCACTCTTTGAATAAACGGAACAATTTGACGTATCGTAATCTTTCGATAAGCTAAATCCATGCACAAAGAGTATTGCTGGATAACCGTTTGGCGGTTTTGTCAATGTTGGAATATAGCACGTCGCATCTAAACTATCACTGTGTGTTGTTACGATGAAAAAATCGTAACGGTTTTGAGTGAATGCCGTTTGGAGCAAACACAATGATATCAAGGTAAAAATCGTTCGCATCATTTTGCTTATCATTTCAAAAGGATCATTTTCCGAACATCAAAAAATAGGTTTCCTCGCTCATCACTAATAGATATAGTATAGAAGTACACGCCACTTGCAAGCACATGACCTGAACCTGCGGAAGGATTCCAAACAACCTCTTTGTATCCTGCCTGTTGGATTTCATCAACGAGTGTTGCGACGGTCTGACCGAGAAGATTGAAAATTTTTAAACTAACTTTTGACGTTTTTGGCAAATCAAAAACAACCGTTGTTGATGGATTAAATGGATTCGGATAGTTTTGGTATAGACGGAATTGAGCCGGTACTCCAATAATATTATTTTTCACGTTCGTAACTGTTCCGGCGGATGAAGTTGTAAGAATTGTTCCGCCGTTTCCGATTGCATATCCGTGCGAACTATCCGTGAAAGCTAAAGCATAAAGATCGTGTGAGTCGGCAGTGTACTGTGCATACCATTTTTTTCCGCTACTTGTTGTATAGAATATTTTTCCGCCATTACCAGCTGCATACATTGTCTCCGATTTAAGAAAAGCTATATCGCGAATTGTTGCCTGTGTTGGTACACTATAATCGACAAATGCATTTACCCAGGGGACCCAAACAACTGTCCCATTTTCACCAACGATCCAATGTGATAGTCCATATGGAATTACCCGTGTAATTTTTTTATTGAACTTACCTAACTGCATCTGCCATGTATATCCTTCATTATTAGAGTTTGCATACTTTCCATCCTCAAAATAGATGATTAGTCGCATTGTATCATATCGCCCAATGCCAACGATATTTTTTATACTATCAACCTGTGATGATGACCACGATATACCAGCATCGGATGTTTTCATCAATAGTGAACTATCACCATACAGCCAGCCGTTTAGCAATGATTCAAAAATAATCCCCCGAATATTTTTATTTTGCATCAGTGGTATCCGCAACCAGCTCTTACCGGTATCACTACTGTGAAATAAAAAACCATTTTCTCCAGTTATGAAGACATTGTCGTTCGACGCGATTCCGATAGATGTTAAAGGTAATGCCATACCAATATAACTTTCCAACCATGTTGATCCGCCGTCGATAGTTCTTAAGATTGTTCCATGATCTCCAACAATAAATCCTGTGAGAGAGTCGATAAATTTAACGTCATACCATCGCTGCCAATAATTCACCGGTTGGCGGAACCACTTCTGTGTGTATGTTTCGGGCATCATCAGTGCAAAATGTTTTCCTGCACCGCATTCATTTTCGGCGATTGAATCAACCGTTACAAAGTTAGCAAAGTAATTAATCTTCGAAGCTAGGCAGTTCCAGTAACTTCCATCAAAGACATAACATCGAAGGAATCGCTCGTCCTGTACCCCCGCGCCTACTTCTCGATCGAGCGAGGAAACATCGCTGTACATCCATTGCAATTTTGCTGTGAACCTTGCTGATGATGGGTATGGAATGATTTCAACCCATCGCTTAACAAATTTTTCGTCATTTGGATTTGGAATGTTCGGAGGAATTGATTCGGGATGAACTTGCACACGAATGCTGTCCAATCCATACAACTCTTTTAACCACAATGTGGCAATCAGTCTGCCGTCAAATGCAACAAAATGGTACGGCACATCTGTCTGTGAGACCGGAAGGGTTACTCTATCATATTCTCCACTCGGCGGATTGATGAATGTTTTTTTCAAGTAATTGCGTCGGGCTGTCACATAATACTTTAAAGCCTCCACATGATCATAGAAATCTTGCATCGTTCCCCATTTCTGTTGATCGAGGGAAACATAATTTTCAATCATTGATGCTAAACTATCAATTCGGGGATGTAGGTGTTCTTCAGTGAAAATTGTATTGAGTGCTGTATCCACATAAAGCTTCAATTCTTCCCAAAGTGAAGGTGTCGCCATAAGTCTATCTTTTAAAACATTCGAAGGACCAGACAATGGTGGGAAGGTATATGCGAAACCATCATTTAGAAGCGATGCAGGATATGGAATTGCAAGATCGCCACTTCTGCCAAATGATAAATCATAATCCCATGGAATAATTGTCCATTGTTGATCTACTTTTGAGGTATCGCGATACAATAGATAGTTTTTATTGTAACTATCGCCCATCATAGTAAGGATATTCCCGCTAAACCAATTCAAAACACTTTGAACATCAAAATATTTATAAACTGTATCTCGGAATGAAATATCTGGAGCTGCATTTATTCCATTGATTAGTTGTGCAAGATCAGAGTAATCGCTGGCGTTACCAATTTCCTTATCATAATACATCTTAAGAATACTATCTGGCTGCTCGGTAAGGTCAGCGCTGATGTAGGTATCGTTGGCTTCATACATTGGTGCAATTTTACGTCCCCTGTTTTGAAGAAAATACTTATCAATCTTTTCAATGAAAAGATATATACCCTCTTTTCCATTCATTGAAAAACTTGCATGGTGGGCGCGAGGTGCAAGTTGGTTAAGTTCATTGAAGAGTTCCCACGCAAGTTTCTCGCGTATAAAAGATTTATCGGTGTACATTGCATTGAAATTGACGCTTTGCATATACTGAAACAGATGAGTCTTAGAAAATTTCACTCTGTAAGATTTCTTAGGATAGTAACGAGTTGAGTGACCTTTAAAACGGATTTGGGCATCGTTCCAGTAATTACCTTGATAATCAAGTGATGCAGGTATAAGTGAATCACTAAAAATATCCCGTGTAAAAAGAAGTTGATAATCATCCGGTTTCATTGTCACGATGTATTGTGGAATTTGGGCATACAACGTAATTGTAGCTATTAGGGTCAGAATTAATAAGCACTTCATAATAAACTCCATCACTAAATAAAGATTTTAACACATTGCTTGCCAAAACAGGGTTCGCCGTAAATATACTCATCTCGCCGGCAAGATTCAAACACCTTATCAGTAACTCATGATAATAGTCATTTCTTTTATGATATGTACTCGTATTTAATAGTAATGTTCAATATACAAGAAGAAGTTTCAAAAATCATTGTAAATGATTAAATTATATTTGATGATGAATGAAGGACTACGATCATGCCTGAGACACAAGTGACTGCCATTCAAGCCATTCAAGCAATACTTGCACCTGCGGTTGGAATCTCAGCAGTTGGATTATTACTGCTTAGTTTAAGCAACAAATACTCGACGATCATCAATCGCATCAGATTGCTCAATGATGAGAAACGAAAATTTTCCCGTCACCTTGGTGAGAAAGGCGATTTGGTATATCCCGACAACGTCAGGTTTATGAGCATCGGCAAACAGACTCAAGAATTACTTGTCAGAAGCAGGTATGTTCGGAATGCGATTCTTTCGATGCAGGCGGCTATTGCTCTTTTTGTTCTTACCTCCGTTACTATAGCCCTGAATCTATTTATAAGTACCGACGTTTTCAAAACTATCCCGTTGATAATTTTCGTTATCGGAATGATTGGTGTTTTTGTCGGAATTATTTTTGGCGGGATGGAAGTATATAGATCGTTTAAAATTATACTTCTCGAAGTAAAAGGAGAAGAATAAGATATGTCTGATTTTTTAGATTGCTTTTATCACTACAATAGTTATATCATCATGTTGGGCTACACCTTTTGAGAAAGATTCAACCGCATCAACAATTTTTTGCTTAATGACAACAGCCGCTTGGTGACCTTCCCGAGTGACAACTTCTTCAAGCCCTTCATTACCAAAAAAGCCACCTCTTAAATTTTCAGCTTCACAAACACCGTCGCTGTACAGCACAACACAATCACCCGGGTCCAGAGTCACTAAACGTTCTTCACAAAGTATGTTATCATCAAAATTCAACGCCATACCTTTGACAGGTAAAACTTTTGCAGTTTTAGTCCTATCCCGATAGATTACTGGATAGCAATGACCAGCATTTGCAATATTAAGCGTTCGCGTAGATGTGTTAAAAAGAACAAGGAGAACGGTGATGAAAGATTTTCGGGGAAAATTACTTCTGACAATTTTATTGCTTCCTTTAAGATGTGCCTGAGGATTTTTTTCGTGAAATGCTTGGGAATATAATACACCTTTCATCAGCGTTGCAAGAAGTGCGGCAGGCAATCCTTTCCCCGATACATCAGCAATGATCACTTCATAATGTTCATCATCGAGCCGGATAAAATCGTAGAGGTCACCACCAACTTCCTTAGCAGGCATGGAACAGGCAGCAAACTCAAAATTGGGTACATTTGGAAGTTGCTGCGGTATTAGACTCATCTGCACCTCACGGGCAGCGAACAGTTCTTTCTCCATCATCAATTTATGTCGCTCTTGTTCATACAACCGCGCGTTTTCGATAGCAATGGCTGCATGAACCGAGAGTGCATCCATAAAATTTTCATCATCGGTTGTGAAAACACCGTTACGCTTGTTCAATAATTGGAAAACGCCGATGATTTTCTCGTCCTTATTTTTCATCGGCATGCAAAGAATAGTTTTCGTACGGTATCCTGTCTTTCTATCAAAATCTGGATTGAAACGTGGATCGAGATATGCATCGGTAATATTTAGAGTGTCACCTGTTGCCGCCACATAGCCGGCAATTCCCTTTCCCATAGGCAAATGAATTTTAATATGTTCCGCGCCTTTATATATCTTCGACCATAATTCCTGTTTCGTTTCATCAATGAGATAGACTGTACCACGATCTCCATTGACAATCTTTAATGCAGACTCCAAAATTAAATTGAGGAGCTTATCTAAATTCAACGTCGAGTTGACGACCTTTGTTGCATCGATTAATTGTTCTAATTTTTTCAGTTCGGTAATCGTATGCTCGGTATGGCGTGCTAATTCCCCGATGAAATGATTGTTCAGCGCGCGCAGCCGGATGCTCAGAACCTGCATCAACCGTATCGTGAATGGATGGCTGTCTTTAAGCAAGCGTTCAAAACCATCCTTGTGAAGAGTGAAGGTAAGGCAATCGTCGACCGCGACTACGCATGCAGAGCGCGGGCGCCCATCTACCAGCTCGAGTTCACCAAAAAAATCTCCAGGATGCAGAAGTGCAAGAAGTTTCTCCTCTCCAAATTTTGATTTCTTCAAAATCTTCACACGTCCTTCAACAAGGAGAAAAAGCTCTTCTCCTTCACTTTCATCTTCAAGGATAACATCATTAGCAGTATAATGACGTTCCGTAAGTTTATGCCTGACATTATCGAACATCTTTTCCGTTATGTTCTCAAAAAGTATGTTATGCCTTAACCGCTCGGATACGGATAATGTTTTCATTGGATATTTACCCTCTTATCAAATTTCACAGTTTAATAGTGTAAAGAAAATCCGGTGTAGGTTTGTTATTCCTAATAGCCATTGAAACAATAAATCATAATGCATAGATCCTATGGTATTTACAACAGGATAATATTTTGATGATCATTTAATTTTTGCTGTAAGACAACTCAAAATAGTCAGGAATTATCACTATTTACAAATCGTATACAAAAATTCCGCTTTATATGCTATTGGTTTTATATCACTACCCTGACGTCGAAGACGTAAATGCTGTAAATAGACCTTAACCTTCATGCTCTGGTTAGCATTATCTATCACCATTTTTTCCGGCGGAATGTTGCCGGCATTTACGTTGCCATAATCTTTCAGAAGTTTATCCACAAGCGGGCGTATAGAAATCTGCAAGGAATCAATTGCCTTTCCTTCTCGCATGAGCGTGAATGTAATACTATCCAATTCCTTGTTAACTCGATATGTTAATCCTTCATTTGGAAAATCTTTTTGCAACCGATCGTTGTTGATGTACTGTGTACATATTATTTTGCTGTAACCTTCAACATCGATGCTACCTTCAGGGTCTGCATTTAGAACAATCTCATTCCCTGTACTGCCTAACCAAACTTTGACAAATTTAACACCCATTATCTTTGTAACGAGCGCCGGGTCTTTGTAAGTTAACCGATCTCCGCTTGAATCTTGTTTGAGATTCTCACGGAACCATGGTTGGATACGGTCATAACCATGGATATCATGCAAATAGCTGATGATCGAGCTGATTTGCTTTGTATCTTCGAAGGGTACTGATGCCTCGGCTTTTCTTACTACTCCATCAACAAGAATAGAATTTTTTTCAAGTAGTTGTTTTAACCGCTCGGTTTGGCTCTTCTCAGAAACATTGAATACTCCCCACGGACCAAAACTCACGAGAAATGCCAAAACACAGAGCGAGGCGGGAATGATTTTGATGCTCTTAGTCTTACTCAGGATGAAATAAGCAACCATTATTGCAAGCCAGACTCCAAGCGCGGCTGCGATATACCTTCCCTCCGTGATTCCATATTCCGATATTCTTCTCCAAAGCGCAGGGAAAAGCATGATCACGATTGGAATCATGAGAACGTAGAACCAGCGCGAGGCAGTTTTGATCCAGACATTTTCGACATGATCGCGGATGGGGTGGAACAGTAATAACGAAAGAATTCCGGTTGTGGAAAATCCAAGGATGAGCGTACTTACCCAACCCTGAGGCCAATCCCACGCAATAAGAATTTTTGCTAAGTATGCATACAAGATTACAAGATAGACTAACGCAATAGGAAAAAGAATATATTGCGCAAATATTTTTAAAGCTTTCGGATAATCGGTTGAATTGTTAAAACTATTAAGATCATCCGGTATGCCTGCCATAAAGAACCATGTTGTAAAAAGACCGTAGATAAGTATGGCAAGCTCACCATAACGTTTACCGGGAACATCTATTCCGAATAGATGATCGAGTGCTGCAAGAGCAACGGAAAGTCCTGCATAGAGAACAACCGAATATAGAATTGCTGTGAGTAATCGGAGTACGAGTGTTTTGTTATAATGCCAGAATCCATTTATCTCGCCTGTACCGAAAAACGGAGCTACGGCTACGAAGAAGTGAAGTGCGGCGGCGAGTATTAACAGACGAAAAACATGAACGTTTGGTGCGTCCGAGATATCAGAGGGAACAGAAAACGCATAGGCAATTAGTAAAAGTACACCAATGATATAAACAATCAACGATTTTGATTTTCCCATTTTCTTTTTTTCTACCAAGAGAGCAACGGCAATCCAGAATGGTATACCAAGAATGGTTGCAAACAAAATATTAAATAGAACCGTTGGACCCGGTGGACCTTCGTAGTCAACAAGAATTAATGCGGTAACCGTTCCAAGTGCCGCATTGAAGAGCACGAGTGGAAATCGAATTAACGTTCGGGTAGAATCTTGAATAACCTGCTGGATTGATGGTAGTTTCATAATGTACCTTAGTTATTACATGGATGATTTGTTTATCTGATTAGTATTCTGCTTAAGCCAAGGGCAGATGCCTGCACTCGGCAGGGGCAGCTCTTTAACGTAGATTCAATAAAACGATGTATCAATAATACAATAATTCAATTAAACTCACAACTCAAAATGTTCCCAGTCATACTTCACATTTTTCGTTAGCTTTTCGAACCGCGCCCGTGCAATGCGTGGTGCAGCCGCCCGCCGTGAACTCCTAAGAGTTCAATAAAGTCAGTTATCGATATCTT
>Ga0315292_10000227_pt1 | contig 24002 bp, 23 predicted proteins | sample YL17G13_0_MG_FD_204029 | JGI IMG/M metagenome (GOLD analysis project Ga0315292, IMG submission 204029) | Sediment microbial communities from Yellowstone Lake, YNP, Wyoming, USA - YL17G13_0 | ecosystem: Environmental > Aquatic > Freshwater > Lake > Sediment | place: USA: Wyoming | collected... | reverse complement strand
CTATTTTTGATCTCTGGCTTATTCCACCTATATTTAACAGATAGTCAATTCCGCCAAATATTTTAATCTGTTTTTCAACAAGTTTCACAATACCGGAAGTCTCAGCCAGGTCGAATGGCGCACATGTTATCATTCCGGAATTCAGGCCGCATGCGTTTTTAACGCGCTCAAGCCCATCAGAGTCGTTGGAAGAGATAATGACTTTTGCTCCCAGTTCCGCAAATTCATAAACGAGAGCCTCCCCAATACCTGAGGAGGCTCCGGTAATCCAGATAACTTTTCCCCCGAAAATATTATTTTTCTTCATCTTTCAGTGCCGGGACAAGAGAAATAAGCTCATCATAATTTTTTCGCAGTAACAGGTAATCCGAATCTTTCTTTTTAATATATCTTCTTAATCGGAAGCCACCTATTATTCGCCTGAACAGAATATTATAGTTCCAGGCAAATATCCCGGCAACAGGAATAGTCAGGAAAACGATGACTGCGAGCCACCAAGGTGAAAAAATCAAAAGTGAAATGATCAGATAGACCGGAAGGAAAATAAAAGCCAGTGCGAGAGATATACCGAACCGGATAGTACTGTGGAACTGAAGGTCTTTAGTCTTACGGATCTGTAATTCTGGCAATGAAAGGAAAGTCAGGGTAAAAATATTTCCGAACAGCCAGACAGGAAATGTTACAAACAGCCCGGTCAGTCCTGAAATAAGCCACCCAAGGGGATGTTTTTTCTTTTCGAGCAGCCTGTAGGTGATGTTTAAGTCTCTGGCTTTCTTCTTAATCCCGAGGCTCAGGGTACAGATCTTTGTATAAGTCTCGGCATCAGATGCTTTTAGCTGGTTGAGCCTGTCAATCAGTTTCCTGTCCCTTAAAAGTTTCGGGTATTTTATATCGTCGCTGTATTTCCCGTTAATTATGCTTCTGAGTTCATCAATTGCCTCATAATCATCCTCCGATTCGATATGGACCATTACTTTTTTGATTTCAGCTGAAAGCCGGTTTCTGAGTTCGTTAAGGGCTCTTTCAGGGGCTTCTCCATAAAGTTTATGATATTCGGATACTTCAACCGGTTTCCCATATACAACCGTAAGCACTTGTCTGAACCTGGTATAGTTAGAAAATTCTATGCCAACGGGAACAATCTTGATTTTAAGTTTAAAACCTGTAGCTTCATCTGCATGAAAGGCAACTCTGCATATTCCTTTTTTAAGTTGTCTGAGCCTTCTGAATCCGGCATGATCTCCTTCAGGCAGTATTACCAGTCCATTTTTGTTTTTTAATACATCAACTGTTTTATTAAATATCTCATCATTTGCTTTTAAAGTACTGAATCCATCACGGATTCTGTAAACAGGGAGTATTTTAAGGAAGTATAATAATGACGCAGTTATCTTTCTTTTAAAAATATCAGCCCTGGCCAGGAAAACAGGCTGACCTTTATGTGTAAACAAAACCGCAAGGGCATCCATCAGGGCATTCTGGTGATTGGGTGCAAAAATCATATGGTTCTCGGGATTAATATTCTCGCGCCCCACGACAATAATTTTCCTGTAAAAAACATTATCATGCCAGAAAGCAATAGTCTGTTTTAAAAGAGCATAGCGTGCGGAATATTTTTCAATATTTTCCTTACCCATTTAATCAGGATTGTTAAGATTTCCCAGCAGGTTTAATTATTCAAATACAGGTTACCTGCAAGTTAAAAAAAATGATGTGCGGAAATAACCTCATTTTTAAATTAATTATCTTTTCAGCAAATTATAAGTCTTTTTACCACCTCTTAAACATGTTTATAATCCTCTGTGAATCTGTCAAGGTTTCTTCTTTCCTTCTTTGTGGGCCTGCCTGAGCCTTTTTCTCTGTAGTTTGATAATAGTGGATGCCGGATATTAAGCTTAATCTTCTCATTTTCAGGCGTCAGGTCTTCAATATAATCACTAATCAGTCTAGCTGCGACACGATTTTCTATAGGAAGGATAACACGGAAAGTAAAAATAACCGGCAGTTTTTTCACAGTGACTATCTCCTCCTTATTAACAATTCTGGATGGTTTTACCTGTATATTATTGATCAGGATCCTGCCTCTTCTGCAGGCTTCTGAAGCAATACTTCTGGTTTTATAGATCCTGACCGACCAGAGGAATTTATCAATCCTAATTGGTTTGATCTCAGACATTTCCTGATAATGAGAAAGTTTAATCAGCCTTTTTATCTGGTTTATTGCCAGTATCTTTGACAACAGGAAGTTTTACTGACCTGTTAAAAGCTGTCATTGTAAGTTCGGTCCCGGTCAATCCGAATGACCTGATCATTTCGACTACCAGATTTATTTTTTCTTCAATCAGTTCCTTCTCTTCTTTGTTCCATCTTCCAAGAACATAACTGACCTGGCCACCTTTTCTGAAACCATTTCCTATACCAACCCGTATCCTTGCATATGCCGATGTTGAAAGAATTGTATTTATATGTGCAAGACCATTGTGACCGCCATCGCTCCCTTTTGGTTTCATTTTAATAATTCCCAGCGGAAGTGCTATATCGTCTGCAATTACAAGAAGGTTTTCGACAGGAATCTTTTCCTTTTTCAGCCAGTAATCAACTGCATTTCCGCTGAGGTTCATGAAAGTGGAAGGTTTAAGAAGCACAAATGTTCTCCCTTTATATTTAACCTCACATACAGAACCATATCTTCTGTCTGAAAAGAGAACACCAGATGCCTTTGCAAAAGCATCGAGAATGGTAAAGCCAATATTGTGCCGCGTATCTTTATACTCTTCACCAATATTCCCCAGGCCAACTATAAGGTATTTCATTGTGCCTGATTATTGATACAGACTCCTGTTTATAAGTTTATTTTTCTGTGGTAACAGCTTCGGCTCCTTCACCTGCAGGTTTTTCAGCTGTGGCTTCACCGGCCACTGTTTCTTCCTTCTGCACTACACGTGATGTAGCTATTGAAAGGACCGTAGTAATTTTCGGATCAATCAATTCGATCTTGTCATATGAAAGATCCCCGACTTTAATAGAGTGATGTATTTTAACTTCAGTGATGTCAATAGGCAGCGATTCCGGAATATCATTTGCGAAACCTTTAACCTTAAGGTGTCTCCTCTTTATCCTGAGTTTGCCACCTGCTTTCACACCAACCGATTCGCCACTTACTTTAATCGGAAGGCTCATTACAATAGGTTTATTATCAATTATTTCGATAAAATCTGCATGCGTGATCTTGTCTGATACCGGATGGAACTGAACATCCTTAAGGACAATTTTATATTCTTTTCCATCAAGATCCAGGTTTACAATATGCGCATCAGGAGTATATATAAGGTTCTTAAAGCTGTTTTCGTGTGCATGGAAATGAATGTTTCTCCCCTGCCCGTAAATCACACAGGGTACATTCCCCGCTTTCCTGGTCTGTTTTGAGCTTTTCTTTCCTAGTTCAGTTCTTAAGGATCCTTTGATTTCAAGTGTCTTCATATTATAAAAGTTATTGTGCTACTCAGAGTTATAATAAGTATAACTCCCCATTACACGTTTGACATAAAAAATTGGAGTGCAAATATATTACAAAGGAATCAGAATACAAAATTTGTGCTGATCGACTGATTTAAGTTTACAGCCTGAATAGTATTTGCAAAAATTTCAGCAACTGACAGGACTTTAATTTTGCCGGATTTATATGAAAATGGTACCGAATCGGTTACAACCAGCTCAGTGATTGGAGAGTTCTCTATTCGTTCGATGGCATTTCCTGAAAGAATGGGATGAGTTGCAAAGGCTCTTATACTCCTGGCACCTTTCTCTTTCATTTTTTGCGCAGCAAGGACAAGAGTTCCTGCGGTATCGACCATATCGTCGATAATAACCACATTCCGGTCCTCCACTTCGCCAATAACTGACATTTCCTCAACAACATTTGGTTTCTTCCTTAACTTGTAGCATAATACCATTTCAGACTGAAGATGTCTTGAATAGGCATTTGCTCTCTTTGAGCCACCCATATCGGGGGCAGAGACTGTGAGGTTTTCAAGTTTCAGGTTTTCTATGTATGGTGCAAAAATAGCGGAACCAAAAAGGTGGTCAACGGGGACATTAAAAAAGCCCTGGATCTGATCAGCATGAAGATCCATTGTAATAATCCTGTCAACTCCTGCAGTGCCGAGCAGGTCGGCTGATAACTTTGATCCTATTGAAACTCTGGGTCTGTCCTTACGGTCCTGTCTGGCAAATCCGTAATAAGGAATTACAGCTATAACCTTGTAAGCAGAAGCTCTTTTTGCAGCATCAATCATCAGGAGTAGTTCGAAAAGGTTCTCTGCCGGAGGATTAGTGGATTGAATTATAAAAACCATATCCCCCCTCACGGATTCATCAAAAGCCGGCTGAAATTCTCCATCGCTGAATTCGGTAACGGAACTTTTACCAAGTTCAACACCGAGATCGTCGGTGATCCTCTTGGCCAGACCCATCGAAGCCCTGCAGGAAAAGATCTTCATTGGTGCTTTACCATACATATTCCAAAGATTTTAATGGTTTGTTTTAATAAGCTCTTAAGGTTACAAAAATAAGAATTCCAAAAAATATCAGATTGTTTTTGATAAATTGTTGATAGTTTCTTCAATGAATTGCAGGATCTCTTCCCTTCCTGTTTTACTGATAACCGATGTTGTAAAAGTTATCGGCAGTGATTCCCAGATTTTTAACATTTCCAGATCATATTCCTGCACAGATCTTTCAAGGGTATCTTTTTTAAGTTTGTCTGTTTTTGTAAAGACCCTGGTAAAAGGAATCTCGTTCCTTCCCAAAAACTCCATAAACTTCATATCAGATTTCTGAGGTTTATGTCTGGAATCGAGCAGAACGAACAAACAAACCATGTTTTCCCTTTTAACGATATATTCCTGAACTGCGCTGACCCAGCTTTCTCTCATTTTTGCAGGGACTTTGGCATAACCATATCCTGGCAGATCTACAATATACCAGTAATTGTTTATGAGAAAGTGGTTAATAGTCCTTGTTTTGCCCGGGGTGCCTGATATTTTAGCAAGATGTGAATAGCCTGTAAGAAAATTTATCAGCGATGATTTTCCTACATTTGAACGACCTATAAATCCGAATTCAGGCTTCACTGGGATGTTACACTGTTCTATTGAAGTGCTGCTTGTTATAAATGAAGCTGAACGGATAATCATAATATTGAAACTTATTTCAGATCATTATAAGGAAGATTTATTTTTTTGTATGTCAGATAATTATTCCCAAATTCAGTAAGAATCGCTGCAATTATACCAACATATTCAGCCTGAGGTGTTCCGGTCTTTTTGAGTACAAGATATGTGACTCCTCCCACAGGATTAATCTTTATACAATTCAGGGTATCAAATACTCCATCTGTGAATTCACCCCTGTAAAATCTTACTTTATTTGTCTTTGCGGACAGCTCCAGGTTAATTTTTATTTTTCCGGTGGTACTGTAGTTATCAATTATATTATAATTGATCTCAGGATAACCCCTGACCAGTTTCCCGTCCTTTGTATATTCTTCAAGGCCCGGAGTCCGTAATCCCTTGATATAGTTTATTTTTGCCTTAAGCCGGCCATTCTTGTAGTATTGTTTCTGAGTTCCGTGAATAGTATCATGCCTGAATGGAGTCGACCTGAATACCTGTCCCTCGAGATAATACCACCTGGCAGAGTCCTCCCGCAGGCCATTTTCATACCAGAATGACTGATAAAGCTGACCACCCTGATAATATGATTTCATTTCACCATGCCTTATACCATTCTTATATGTTGCCTCCTTGATCAGATTTTCATTGCTGTAGAATTTCTTTATCCCTGTGTATCCCGTATCAGGTAACACAAGTTTATCTTGTTTAATGTCAGATTCTTTTGGTGAAGATCGCTTCCCGGAGCATCCGGGGAAAAGTAATAATGCAATTAAGATATAAACCGGACTACTGATTCTCTTCATGACCTGTTTTTATTGATTCCAAAATCTATTCACCTATTGCTGATGTATATTTCAAGAATTGAAGCCTCCGGGTCAGGAGCAAGTACCAAATTATTGATAACTGCAGGTAGCAGCACAGTTTCACCCTTGGTCACATTTTCTGACTTGTTATTCCAGTTAATCGAAAACCTGCCTTCAGTACAAATGTACACAACAAAAGAATCAATCATATTATGGTCCCTTATAATATGTTTATTGAACTTAATTATGTTAGTGTTAAAGAATTCACAATTGACCAGATTTTCAGTATTGTTTAGGATCAGTTCTTTTTTTATTTTGTTTTTACCGTATTGACTCAGGTCCACAGCTTCCAGGGCCAGATCAGTATGGAGTTCCCTTGGTGTTCCAGATTTATCAGTTCTGCCCCAGTCATAGATTCTGTAAGTAATGTCAGATGTTTGTTGAATTTCTGCAAGGACTATACCTGAACCAATAGCATGAATTCTTCCGGCAGGAGTAAAAAAGGCATCTCCGGTTTCGGCACTTTCGATATTTAACAGATCAGTGATTGTACCTGCTTTAACCGCATTGCTATAAGAATCACGCGTGATCTGGCTGGAAAACCCTGTATAGATTTTTGCATTTTGTTCACTCTGAAGAATATACCACATTTCTGTTTTTCCATAAGCTTGATGCCTCTTTTTTGCGAGTTCGTTACCAGGATGTACCTGTATAGAAAGATCCTCCCTTGCTTCTACAAGTTTTATTAATAAAGGAAACTCATTGCCGAATTTTTCATAGATCGCTTCACCTGTAATATCGGCCATGTAGATTTCGATTATTTCCTCTATGTTGTTACCGGCCAGAAATCCGTTACTTATTACTGAAAGATTATCAGAAACCGCAGATAGTTCCCAGCTTTCTCCGATATTCATAAGGTTTCCAGGCTTTTTACCATAATTCTTTGCAAGCAAATTTCCTCCCCATATTTTCTCTTTTAATATAGGTTCAAATTTCATTGGATATAAAAGTGACATAAGGTTATGAGCTAAGTTATATTATGGTTTTTTTCGTGATTAAAGGGATCTGAGTTGCAGGAGAGCCTGAAGTTATTCAGCCCCAGGAGTACATCCTGCTTTTTCAGCATTAAGTACTCCAAACTTTAGTTCACTTTAGTCACTTCTTCTTTGCAAATTATTATTTTTGATGAATTGTTCAACTCGCAAATTTAGTAATAAATGCTGATAGTCGGAATTGCAGGTGGAACCGGATCGGGAAAAACAACTGTAGTAAAAAAGGTTAAGAGCAGGTTTCCCGATGAGGAAGTTATCGTAATCCCTCAGGATGCTTATTATCGCGACAATTTACATCTACCTCCCGATGAAAGACAGAAGATAAACTTTGATCATCCTGATTCACTGGAATTCAGTTTGCTCACCAAACATTTACAAAATCTTAAAAATGGATATAGTATTGAGATGCCAGTTTACTCATACCTTACCTGCCTCAGGTCGGTAGAGACTATAACCGTAAAACCTGCAAGGGTGGTACTTGTGGAGGGGATCCTTATCCTTGCTGACATTGGTTTAAGAAATATCCTGGATGTTAAAGTATTTGTTGATGCCGATGCGGATGACCGGCTGGGGAGAGTTATCAGGAGAGATATTGAGGAAAGAGGCCGTTCAGTGATAATGGTTCTTGACAGGTACAATAATACAGTGAAACCGTCGCATCTTCAGTTCATTGAGCCTTCAAAAAGATATGCCGATATAATTATTCCTGGAGGTGGTGAAAACCAGGTTGGGATAGAAGTTCTGATTTCAATAATAGAAAAGCACTTATAAAAACAAACATTAGATATGTTACCAAGTATAAAACCTGAGGATATTCTCTTTCTCGATATTGAAACTGTACCAGCGGTTTCTTCATATAATAACCTGAGCCAGGCATTTCAGGCTCACTGGGATAAAAAGTCGAAACAATTCCGCGACAAGGAGCAATCAGCATCAGATGTTTATGAGAGAGCTGGGATCTATGCCGAGTTCGGTAAAATAATCTGCATATCGGTAGGGCTCATTAAAGAGAAGAATCCCATTACTTTCAGGTTAAAGTCGTTCTACGGTGATGATGAAAAATCCCTTCTTTCGGAATTTACAGCAATGCTTAACAAATTCTCAAAAAACAGGGATGCTCTTCTTTGTGCTCATAACGGGAAGGAATTTGACTACCCCTATATAGCAAGAAGACTGATAATAAATGGGATGATAATACCTGACATGCTTGATAATGCAGGGAAAAAACCATGGGAAGTCAGGTTGCTTGATACCCTTGATTTATGGAAATTTGGGGACTATAAGAGTTATACTTCACTCGATCTTCTTACTTCAACCCTTAATATCCCGTCTCCAAAAGATGATATAGACGGCAGCATGGTTGGCTCCATTTACTATAACGAGCATGACATAAAAAGGATTGTCAGATATTGTGAGAAAGATGTACTTGCCGTTGCAAGGGTCCTTTTAAGGTTCATGAATCTGCCTGAGATTGATGAAGAAAATATAGAATCAGTTACTCAGGTCTGAAAATGTTTTTTATAGGAATCTTAGCAGACAATTCCTTACCGCCTCTGCATTATCTGAGTGAATCCAGTGGCCGGCCCCACGTATCAGAATAAATTCGGCTGCAGGGAAAAGTATGCGGATAGGTATATAATCCTTCTCTGGAAGATATTCCGAATTCTCACCTTTAAGGAAAAAAACGGGGAATCCTGTAATCCCGTTTTTATCTGTATCTGTTATGTCAATTCCATCCATAATGTTATCAATGTTCTCAAGCAGAGCAGATGCATTGATTTTCCATGAAAAAGAATTATCAGGTTCCCTTTTTATATTCTTCAGGATCAATCCCCTTACTTTTTCGGATCTGATCACTGGAAGCAAGATCGCTTCCAGCTCAGATCGGGATTTAATCTCTGAAATGTTTGATGCCAGGATAAAATTCAATATCTGAAGATGCTGATTAAACTCCTCTTTGTTCCTGCTTTTGTCATCAAAAGGTGAGATGTCAGCAATAAGCATACCATCAAGCATTTCCGGCCAGGTCATTGCAAATTTCATGGCAGCTTTTCCTCCCATGCTGTGACCGGCAAGAAAAAACTTTCCAAGTCGGAGTTCTGTTACAAGACCGAAGAGATCTTCAGCCATAGAGTCATAATTATGGATTTGATTGTGAGGTGACTGCCCATGATTCCTCAGGTCGGGAAGCAGTATTGTAAACCTCTTTTCCAGGCTTCTGGCAATTGAAATCCAGTTATCCGAAGATCCGTACAGACCGTGAAGTATTATCAATGGCGGGCCGGAACCATATTTCCTGTAAAACAGTTGCATGCCATCTATTTAAGGGTAAGTTGCCGCTTATACATCTGAATGGCATTTTCCAGTCCGAGATAAAGAGCATCGGCAATCAGGGCATGTCCTATTGAGACCTCCTCTATCCATGGTATATTCTGATGAAGATATCTGAGGTTATCAAGATTAAGGTCATGCCCGGCATTGAGCCCCAATCCCGAATCACGTGCAATTATCGCAGCATTTACAAAGGGTTTGACAGCTTCGGGAGCATTTTTTATAAATCCTGAAGCATATGGCTCAGTATACAGTTCAACCCTGTCGGTCCCGGTTGAAGCTGCATACTCAATATTTAAGGGTTGAGTGTCAACAAATAGTGAGGTACGAATTCCAGCCTTTTTAAAGGTTGATACCACATCAATCAGGAAAAGCCTGAATCTGTTAACATCCCAGCCGGCATTTGATGTAATGACATCATGGGAGTCGGGAACCAGCGTAACCTGGTCGGGTTTAACTGAAAGGACAAGATCAATAAAACTGTTCGAAGGATAACCTTCAATATTGAATTCTGTGGAAATAACCGGTCTTATCTCAAGGACATCCTTATACCTGATATGACGTTCGTCAGGACGAGGGTGGACCGTTATTCCATCGGCGCCAAAGAGTTCACAATTTATTGCAGCTGTTTTAACATTAGGAATATTTCCGCCTCTCGCATTTCGTAAAGTTGCTATCTTGTTAATATTAACACTTAGTTTCGTCATAATAAAAAGAATGATTATCCGTATTGTAATGAGGAACAAAAATACAACAACTGGCTTTTTTTTCCTATTTTAGTTGAAAATTCAATACCGGTCACCTTTTATGCTGGCAAAAGATTTAATATCGGAAGTAGTTCCTTCACTAAAAACATCTGATTCGGGACAGACTGCGCTGAACTGGATGGAGATTTTCAGGATATCCCACCTTCCGATTGTTAACAATCTGGACTTTCTTGGACTTATCTCAGATGCTGATATTTATGATATGAATCAGCCTGAAGAACCTATTGGGAATCATTCCCTTACATTATTAAAGCCATATGTTACATCGGAGCAGCATCTTTTTGAGGTGATTGGACTTGTTGCCCGTCTTAAGCTTACTGTTGTGCCTGTGCTTGATGAGAACATGCATTACAAAGGAGTTATTACAACTACCGATCTTGTCAGGTATCTTGCCAGCATCTCCTCAATGGATCAGCAGGGAGGTATTATTGTCCTGGAGCTTATTGAAAGAGATTATTCACTTTCGCAGATAGCTCAGATAATTGAGAGCAATAATGTTAAGGTCCTCAGTATGTATATAACATCACCGCCTGATTCAACGAGGCTTGAAGTGACTATTAAAGTGAATTCAAATGACCTTACTTCAGTTATCAGGACTTTCGAACGGTATAATTATGATGTAAAAACCTGGGTTACTTCCGATGATTCCATGGACAGATTCTATTCAGAACGGTTTGACCTACTTATGAAATACTTGAATATCTGAAATACTATGCTCAAAACAGTTGCTATTTACTGCAAGGAAAACAATCCGAAAACAGCTGACGGAATCGACAGATTGGTTAAGGAATTCTGCAGAAGGAGCATTAAAATGTACATATATCAGAAATCGGCTGAATCTGGTTCATGCCAGACTGGTGAACTTATCGAGAGTTTTAATGATCTGAAAGATCTGCCCTTGCCGCCCGATATTGTACTAAGTGTTGGAGGTGACGGCACTTTTCTTGAAACAATGCTTCAAGTTAGAGATTCAGGAATACCTATTGCAGGAGTCAATACAGGCAGGTTGGGATTCCTGGCAAATATTTCTGAGGATGAAATAGGTCACTCAATTGATCTGTTGTGTGAGGGCGATTATAAGATTATTGAAAGATCGCTTATTGAACTATGGCATCCCAAAGGATTATTTGAAATGGGATCTTCTACCGCTTTAAATGAAATTACAATTCAGAAAGCCGATCCAAGTATGATCACCATAAATGTATATGTGGATGAAACTTATCTTAACACCTACTGGGCAGATGGTTTGATAGTCTCCACAGCAACAGGCTCAACGGCTTATAACCTTAGTGTTGGTGGTCCCATTTTGTCTCCAGGGGATGAGAGCATTATCATATCACCGATTTCACCTCATAACCTGACCATCCGTCCTATAGTCCTTTCAGGTGAAAGTAATCTGAGAATGATTGTTGAGGGCCGCACAAAAGAATACATTGCAACATGTGATTTCCGATCAGTGAGGCTGCCTTTCAGTGAAGAATTATTTATAAAGCGATCTCCGGATAAACTTAAGAGCGTTATGTTAAAAGGAATGGATTTTTATGGCACTCTGAGGAATAAGCTTATGTGGGGAGCTGACCGGAGGAACTAAATAAGTTATATAGAAACACCCTGATTAATTATAGATTCTTATATTTGTATTTGGAATTTAAAACAAACTGAAATGAAACGATCTTTTTTAGTCGTTATAATATTATGTTTTACAATTCAGTTTACAGATGCACAGCTCTGGAAAATGAGGCGCTGGGAGGCTGAGTTTGGCGTAGGTCCATCATTTTCCTTTCCTGATGTAGGAGGATATACAAGTGGAAAAAACCTGCTTGGATTTAAAGATTTAAGTTTTAAACAGACAAGGTTTAACATTAGCGGCAGTGTGAAATATCGTCTCTCAAGAACCGTGAATACACGGCTAAGCTTCACCTATGCCATGCTCCACTCAACTGATGAAAGGGGATCAAATGAAGGCAGGGATTTTGAATCTACCACAAACCTCTACGAACCTACACTTTTGGTTGAATATTATTTTGTTAAAAATAAATATGAAAGCAGTTATCTTTTTCTTAGGGGTAAAAGTCTCTGGGGCCTTCTTTCCTCACTTGACTTCTATGCTTTTACCGGAATAGGAGGCGCTTCTTTCAGTGTTAAAGGTAATGAAGCTCTGGTGAATGAAGGTTTGCCTGATAGCGGCTTCGCTGCCGTTATTCCTTTAGGTATCGGAGCTACATTAATTTATACTCCCAACATTAATTTCGGTCTTGAGCTAGCAGGGAGATATGCTTTAACAGATTATATTGATGGTTACACTTCACAATATTCCAAAGCCAGCGACGTTTATTATTTTTTGAACTTTACTGTTACGTATAAGCTGAAAACAAGTCCAAAAGGACTGCCCTCTTTCAGATGATAATATGCTGGTTCAGGCTGGATGAAAAAACTACTTGGTATCCTTCTGTCAATTACAGTCTCATATTCGGTATTTGGTCAACGAAATGCTGATTATGGTATTTTTGGAGGCGTTTCTTCATATTTCGGAGATATAAATACGAATCGTCCCTTATATTCGCCACTCCCGGCTGGCGGACTCTTTTACAGGTATAATCTTCATCCTCGACAGGCAATAAGAACAAACATCTTTATTGGTGGCATCAGGGGCAATGATCTTGATTTTAATAACGATTTCCAGAAAGAACGTAAGGATTATTTCTCAGGAACAGTTGCAGAATGGGCTGTCCAGTTTGAATTTAACTTTCTGCCATATTCAACTCAGGGCAAAAAATGGAATTATACTCCTTATTTTGCAGCCGGTGCAGGGATTGCCTTTATTGATGTTTCCGCTAATATCTGGAATCCCGGCAATCAGGTTTATGAGCCTGTTGACATTTTTACATACAGACCAGTCATCCCATTCTCAGTAGGTTTCAAAATAAATATTCATAAAAATCTAGGACTTGAAGCGGAATATGGTTTTCGTAAAACTTTTTATGATAACTTTGACGGCTTGGAAGATAAAGTTAATCCGGATCACAAATCCTGGATCCACAACAACGACTGGTATTCATTTGCAGGTATTTCATTAACCTGGAAAATATACAATAAACTGTCAGGTTGTCCGGCTTTCCAGGATGTGGATGAATCAAGAAGACGTTGAATTATGTCCTTTTTAGAACAGATTAATACTGACAGGCTCCCCTCGCATATCGCAATAATTATGGATGGCAATGGAAGATGGGCCAGGCAAAGAGGTATGGACAGGATCTTCGGTCATCACCAGGGTGTAACCGCCCTCAGGGAAATTATTGAAGCTGCTGCCGAATTAAAAATCAAGTTCCTTACTCTTTATGCCTTTTCAACTGAAAACTGGGGAAGACCAGATGATGAGGTTTCAGCACTTATGGGCATTATGGTTCAGTCGCTTAATAATGAGACCGATACATTATTGAAGAATGATATCCGACTCACTGCTATCGGTGACACTGAAAGGCTTGCTGAAGATGTGAAAAACAGATTGATGGGAACCATAAACCTGACATCATCAGCAAAAGGTCTTAACCTTATTATTGCCATGAGTTACAGCTCCAGATGGGAGATAACTGAAGCAGCAAAAAAGTTGTCATCAGATATAGCAAATGGAATTATTGATCCTGAAAATGTAAATGAATCCGACTTTGAACGGTACCTTGCAACATACGGGATTCCTGATCCGGAACTAATGATCCGGACAAGTGGGGAAATCAGGATCAGCAACTTTCTTTTATGGCAGCTTGCCTATGCTGAACTATATTTTACAGATATACTTTGGCCCGATTTTAGTAAGGAGGAGTTTTATAAGGCAATAATTGATTTCCAGAAGAGACAAAGAAGATTTGGAAAGACAAGCGAGCAGCTTTTGGAAAAATGATGAAATGATGGTGATAAGAAGATTGAATAAGCTTTTTCTGACGCTGATTTTTATTTTAACTTATGGTAACCTGTTCTCCCAGGAGAAAGAGGTAATAATCGATTATTCAAATAGCTACGATTATATCATTGGAGGAGTCTCTGTTTCCGGTGTTAGATTCCTGGATACCAATGCGTTGATAGGGATATCTGGTCTTAGATTAGGACAGGAGGTCTCTGTTCCCGGAGATGCAATTACATCGGCTGTTAAGAAATTATGGCAGCAGGGGCTTTTTTCTGATGTCAGAATTACTGTGGTTAAAACCGTTTCAGATACTGTTTTTCTTGATATAGCGCTTCAGGAAAGACCCAGGATTTCATCAGTCAAATATACCGGATTGAAAAATTCAGAAGTGCAGGATCTTTCTGAAAAGACTAATATGCCTGTTGGGTCACAACTCACATCTTATCAGCTGAACACTGCAAAAAAAATTATCACAGATCACTTTATTGAAAAGGGATACCTGAATACAACAGTCGATTTTGTTCAGAAAGACGACCCTTCACAACCTAATAATATTGTACTGACTATCGATGTAAAGAAAAACGAAAAGGTGAAAATAGGGGAAATCACTTTTGAAGGAAATGAAAACTTCACTACGTATCAGCTGTCGCGTAAAATGAAGAATACCAAGCAGAAAAATATGAACTTCTTCAAAGCATCAAAATTTATTTCAGAGAAATATGATGAAGATAAAGAGAAATTATATACTTTATATAATGATAATGGTTATAAGGATTTTAGAATCCTGAGTGATTCACTTTATCCTATTTCCGACAACCGGGTTGGACTAAAGATAAAGGTTGATGAAGGAAAGCAATATTTTATAAGGGATATCAAGTGGGTTGGCAACAGCGTCTACAGAAAGGAAGATCTTGAAAAACTCCTTAACCTTGAAAAGGGATCTGTATATAATCAGTCGCACATTGCTGACAGAATAAATGGTTCTTCCGGAGCTCAGGATGCAGTTAGCAATCTTTACCAGGATTTTGGCTATCTGTTTTCACGACTTACTCCTGTTGAATCAAAAATTGAAAATGACTCAGTCGATATAGAAATTAGAATCTTCGAGGGAGAACAGGCTTATCTCAATAATATTATTATTTCGGGAAACACGAGAACCAATGAACATGTTGCAAGACGAGAACTATATACCCTTCCCGGGGATCTTTACAGCAAGGATAAAATAATCAGATCAATTCGTCAGCTTGGTGTAATTGGCCATTTTGATCCGGAAAAAATCGATCCGAATATTGTTCCTGATCCCGCAAATGGCACAGTTGACCTGCTGTATAAACTTGAGGAGAGGGCCAACGATCAGTTTGAGATCTCAGGAGGGTGGGGAGCTGGAATGCTTGTAGGAACAGTGGGCGTGAGGTTCAATAATTTTGCAATGAGAAACTTCTTCAACTTTAAGGAGTGGAAACCTTATCCTTCTGGTGACGGTCAGTCACTTAACCTCAGAATATCATCAAACGGCCGCCTTTACCAGTCAATGAATATCTCATTCATGGAACCATGGCTTGGCGGGAAAAAGCCCAATTCCATGACTATATCATATTACAGGTCATTGAATACTAACGGCCAGAAAAAAGGCAGTAAAAACTACCAGTCAATGACCACTGACGGAGCAAGTATTGGACTGGGAAAAAGACTGGAATGGCCGGATGATTATTTTTCAATCTACGGAGAAATAGCTTATCAGCGGTATAACCTCAATGATTTTACATATTATCATTTCCTCTTCTCAAACGGGACATCTAATATGTTGACTCTCAAAACCAGGCTTACCAGATTCTCTACTAGTCCCAACCTTATTTATCCGAGGAGCGGATCAACTTTTTCTCTGGAGCTCCAGTTGACGCCGCCATATACCCTGATAAGCGGAAAAAACATGGTAGGCGTACCGGATGAGGAAAAATATAAGTGGATAGAGTTCCACAAATGGGTATTCAAGGCAGATTATTACTACCCTATTTCATCGAATGACAAGCTTGTACTTAATGCTAAATTCGCTTTCGGTTACCTGGGTTACTATAACCAGGATATCGGACCATCGCCATTTGAGAATTTTTATCTTGGTGGAAGCGGGATGAGCGGTTATAGTCTCTACGGACGTGAGATAGTTGCTCTCAGGGGATATACTGACGGATCAGTAACTCCTACAGATGCCAAAACAGGATCTCCAACAGGAAACGTATATTCAAAAATCGGAGTGGAACTTAGATACCCTGTATCTCTGAACCAGCAAGCTACAATTTACCTGCTTACATTCCTGGAAGCCGGAAAAGCATGGTATGAGCTCAACCAATACAACCCTTTCAAAATGCACAGGGCTGTAGGTTTCGGAATAAGGGCAAACCTTCCGATGTTTGGCCTTCTGGGAGTCGACTGGGGATATGGTTTTGATCCAGTCGATGATCCAATACGTTATCCGGATGCAAATAAAGGACAATTCCATTTTACAATAGGTCAGCAGTTTTAATTAATCAATTTAAAATCAATGTTATGAAGAAAATAGTTTTTATAATAATTCTGGTAATTATGGCTCCGGTTTTTGCGGCTGCCCAGAAATACGCATTTGTGGATTCGGAATATATAAGAAAAAATATTCCTGCTTTCAATAAGGCCCAGGACCAACTGGAAGTACTTTCCCAGCAATGGGAAAAGGAGGTTGCCGACGGGTATGCTGTCGTCGAACAGATGTACAAGTCTTATCAGAATGATGTGGTGCTTCTTTCCCAGGAAATGAAGTCTAAAAGAGAAGAAGCAATTGTTAAGAAAGAAAGGGAGATGAAAGAACTTCAGAATAAATACTTTGGAGTAGAAGGTGAATTATTCAAAAAGAGGGAAGAACTGGTTAAACCAATACAGGATGAGATCCTGAAAGCTATTAAAACTATAGCGGCGGAAGGAAGCTATGCAGCAATTTTTGATACGGCTTCCGGAGGAAACATTCTGTTTGCTAATCCCAAATTTGATATCAGCGACCAGGTCCTCGAAAAATTAGGTTATAAAAATTAATTGACTACTTTTGCAAAATCAATAAAAACCATAAAAGAATGAAAAGATTTATTGGAATATTTGCTCTTGTAACAGTTGTTTCATTTGCGGGGCAGAGTATATTGGCACAAAACTTGAAATTCGGACACCTGAACAGGAATGAGCTTATCCAGGCTATGCCGGAATTTGATTCTGCCAGAGCCACACTCGAAAAACTTAATACTGAGCTTACAAACGCAGGAGAACTGCTGCAGGTAGAATTAAATAATAAATATGAAGCCTACCTTAAGGAGGGAAAGAACCTGACTGAGCTGGTTCGTCAGACAAAAGAACAGGAACTTCAGGATTACCAGAGGAGACTAACTGAATTTCAGACAAATGCTCAGAATCAAATCCAGGAAAAACAGGTGGCATTATTTACTCCCATTACTGAAAAAGCCGACAAAGCTATAAGGGAGGTTGGAAAAGAAAACGGCTTTATCTATATTTTTGATATTTCAGGTAACCAGGTGGCATATTTCGATGAAACAAAGAGTACAAATATTCTCCCTCTTGCTAAAACAAAACTGGGCCTAAAATAAATTTCAGATCATAAACCGGTGAGGCTATCTTTGCGCAGGACCTTTGAGACCTTTGCGCCTGCCTGCCGACAGGCAGGGTTAATGAATTCTGCCTTTTAAGACAGTCTCATTTTTTTATTATTATTTGTGAAAGAACAGCCCATTGGAATATTTGATTCAGGAGTCGGAGGACTGACAGTTGCTCATGCAATTAAACAGATCCTTCCGGGTGAAAGCCTGATTTATTTCGGCGATACGGCACACCTTCCTTATGGCGATAAATCTGCTGAATCAATCAGATATTATTCAGGAAGAATTACTGAATTTTTGTTGGATCATAATTCCAAAGCTGTCCTGATTGCATGTAATTCTGCTTCCGCATCAGCCTTTGACGCACTGAAAGAAGAATTTAATAACAAAACTTTGCTTATTGATGTAATTGATCCGGTAGTCGATTATCTGGGGACAAGAAAATTCAGGAAGATTGGTGTCATAGGAACAAAAAGGACCATAAGTTCAGGTACTTATGAAAAGAAACTAAGAGCGAGCTCACCACTAACCGAAGTTGTCTCGCTGGCTACACCTTTACTTGTTCCGATGATTGAGGAAGGGTTTATTTTTGATGACATAAGCAATGCAATAATTCGTTCCTACCTTTCGAATGATACACTCAGCGGGGTAGAAGCTTTAATACTTGGATGTACACATTATCCCATAATAAGGAACCAGATAAGCAAATTTTTCAATTTTAATGTGGAAGTTGTCGATTCTGCCAGAATAGTCTCTTTGGTCCTCAGAGATGTACTTGAAAGAAATAACCTGCTTAATGATACTGGAAAGGTGAATGACCAGTTTTTTATTTCGGACTACACTTCTTATTTTGAAAAGATCGCCAGAATGTTTTTTGAAGGTGAAATAAACCTTATGAAGGCAGATATCTGGAGCTGATCTATTACCCACACCTGCCATAAATGGAGGCTGTTCTCCAACTGGGATTTCAACTCCTTTACGGGAAGGTGGTGTTAGTTGAATTAATGATCAATATCATCTATTTATTATAATAAGTTAATGATTTTTTGAACATTAATTAACTTATTTTTGTTCCATAAAAGCTTTAATCATACTACAAGATATGGCTCACTTTAAATAATTTAAAGTTATCATGGGGAAAAAATCAAAAATTATTGAAAGAGAAGAGGTAGTCATCAGGTTTTCAGGAGATTCAGGGGATGGGATGCAACTGACAGGTACTCTGTTTTCAGATAGTGCAGCTCTGTTCGGGAATGATCTTTCAACATTTCCTGATTATCCTGCTGAGATCCGTGCTCCGCAGGGCAGTGTTGGAGGTGTTTCAGGATTCCAGGTCCACCTTGGCCGTTCAGAAATCAACACACCAGGCGATTATGCAGATGTGCTTGTTGCGATGAACCCCGCAGCAATAAAGGCAAATGCAAAATGGGTGAAACCTGGCGGTACCATAATCTACGATAAAGACAATTTTACTGAAAAGCATATAGAGAAAGCAGGTTACCATAGCGATCCCATAGTGGAAGAAAAACTTGACAGTTACAATGTTATTGCAGCTCCTGTTTCTTCAATGGTAAAGGAAGCCCTTAAAGACTTTGGCCTTGATCCCAAAACTGTTCTTCGTACAAAAAATATGTTTGCTCTGGGTATGGTTTACTGGCTTTTTGACCGTGAACTTACGCATACTGAACAATATTTTGAAAAGAAATTCAGCAAAAATCCTGAAATTGCAGAGGCAAATAAAATTGCCTTACGTTCAGGTTATTACTATGCTGAAACCGTTGAAGCCTTAAGACCTGTTATAAAGATCAGTCCGGCATCGATTGCTAAAGGCAGATACAGGAATATCTCGGGAAATTCTGCCACAGCCTGGGGGTTAATGGCAGCTGCCGAAAAAGCCGGGCTAAAGCTTTTCATAGGGTCTTATCCTATTACCCCCGCAACCGGAATACTTGAAGAGCTATCTGCACGTAAAGATCTTGGTGTAAAGAGTTTCCAGGCAGAAGATGAAATAGCCGGCATTTGCACTGCCCTTGGGGCTAGTTTTGCAGGAAATTTAGCCGTTACTTCCACATCCGGACCAGGCCTTGCTCTGAAATCAGAAGCTATCGGTCTGGCTGTGATGGCTGAATTACCAATAGTTATAATTGATGTCCAGCGCGGCGGCCCTTCAACTGGCCTTCCAACCAAAACAGAACAGGCAGACCTGTTGCAGGCTATTTATGGCCGTAATGGTGAGTGCCCTGTTGTTGTTCTCGCTGCAAGCACTCCTTCAGACTGTTTCCATTTTGCATATCAAGCTGCAAAAATTGCTGTTGAACACATGACACCAGTATTGCTTTTAACTGACAGTTTCCTGGCAAATGGTTCTGAACCTTGGAGAATCCCCTCTATGAATGAACTTCCTGAAATAATACCACCCTTCGCAGACAACAATGAAATACCCTTCCTTCCCTATAAGCGGGATGAAGAATTATTATCAAGAAAGTGGGCTATTCCTGGTACCCCGAACCTGGAACACCGCATTGGCGGACTTGAAAAAACTATAAGGGGGACTGTATCATACGTTCCTGAAAATCATGAACTTATGGTTGGGCTTAGAGCAGAGAAGATTGAAAAGGTTGCAAATGTGATACCGGACCTGACCGTCTTTGGTCCTGAATCAGGTGAACTTCTGGTAGTTGGCTGGGGAGGATCGTATGGTTACCTTGTTACAGCCGTAAGGGAACTATTATCGGAAGGATTTAATGCCAGCCTTATAAATTTTAACTTCATACATCCTTTGCCCAAAAATACCAGGGAAATCTTATCCAGATTCAGGAAAATAGTTGTTTGCGAACTTAATTCTGGTCAGTTTGCCAATTACCTGCGAATTAAACATCAGGATTTTAAATATGAACAGATTAACAAAATACAGGGTCTCCCTTTTACTGTTCAGGAAATCAAAGAAAAATGTATAAAGATACTGGAGGATAAATAATATGGAAGCTGTGAGTATAAATCAGTTGAGTGCGAAAGATTTTAAGAGTGACCAGGAGGTAAGATGGTGCCCGGGATGCGGCGATCATGCAGTTTTGAGCTCCGTTCAGAGGGCTCTGGCAGAACTCGGAATCCCAAAGGAAAAGTATGCTTTTATTTCTGGGATCGGCTGCTCCTCTCGTTTCCCATATTATATGAATACCTACGGATTTCACGGAATACATGGACGTGCTTCAGCAATCGCCAGCGGAGTAAAAACTGCAAATCCTGAACTCTCTGTTTGGCAGATAACAGGTGATGGTGACGCCCTCGCTATAGGGGGTAATCATTTTATTCATGCAATACGCCGGAATGTGGACATAAATATCATACTTTTTAATAATGAGATTTATGGACTTACAAAAGGTCAATACTCTCCTACCTCTGCTAAAGGTATAGTTACCAAAACATCTCCTTTCGGAACCGTGGAAGAGCCCTTCTCAGTCGGAGAACTTGTAATTGGTGCAAAAGGAAGATTTTTTGCACGTACCGTAGATTCAAATGTTTCACTTTCAACTCAGATTTATGTTGAAGCAGCTAAACATAAAGGTACTTCAGTCGTCGAGGTACTTCAGAACTGTGTAATTTTCAATGACGGGATTCATGATTCTGTTGCCGGGAAAGAGGTAAGAGATGACAGAACATTGATTCTTAAGCATGGGGAACCCATGATTTTTGGTAAAGGCAATGATAAAGGTCTGATCCTTGATGGTCTTAAACTGCGCGTAGGAAAGCTCGGGGAAAGTGGATTTACTGAGAATAAGATCCTTATTCATGATTCAACTGAACCAAATCCCGGAATACATTACATGCTTGCTAATATGGGATACCCTGAATATCCTGTGGCTTTGGGAGTGATAAGAGCTGTTCCGGGCCATACTTATGAAACTGATGTTGAAACCCAGATAAGCGATATTCAGAAATCTTCAAAGATAACCTGCATGGAAGATCTGCTGAACAGCGGATCGGTGTGGAACGTAGATTAACTATCCGTTGCATAATACCATCCGCACGGATGGAATCTATTAAAAACAGCTTCCTCCATTTATAAAAAAGGATAACAGAATTTTAGTATTTTTAAATTCTTATCCTTTCTATCTTAAACATAATGGATACCAATGAACATATAAGTCCGGAGTTCACACGATTATTGCATGAACAAAGGGAACGGCTGAAAGAACTCGGCTGTATAAACCAGACTACATATATACTTAAAGAGGGCAAACCGATTGAAGAGACTCTCCAGCAGATAGTACTTCTCCTGCCCGCTGCCTGGCAATATCCTGAATACACTGTTGCCAGAATAAGTTTCATGCATAAAGAATTTGAATCCCTTGATTTTAAGGAAACAAAATGGAAAATGGTACAGGGATTCTCTACCATAGATGATGAAACCGGATCTATTGAAATCTATTATACAAAAGAGTTCAGAGAGGAGAGTGAAGGACCTTTCTTAAAAGAAGAGAGAGATCTTATACAGAATATTGCCAGCCTTATAACAGGATATATCAACAGCTACAAAGCAAGGGATATTATCCGGACAGCAAATGTTCCGAGAAAAGATGATGTCGATTTTACAAATATCCCCAGTAAGAAACTCCTCCAGAAATTCCTCGACCGGCACAATGCTGAAAGAGATGTATTCCATGATTTACAGCCTTTTAAGGTAAAAGAGATACTTCTTGTCGCTAATCTCTACGATGCCTATTCTATTGAAGGGGAAGGACGGTTTGCGGATCATATTCTGGGTGAATATTATCAGATGAGCCTTACATCAATCCCAAGGGTTACAGGAGTATCGGGAGAGGAGGAGGCTTTTAACAGGCTTAAAGCAAGGCATTACGATATGGTAATTGTAATGATTGGGGTTGACAAGGAGAGTCCGATGGATCTTTGCAGGAAGATAAAGGATAAATACCCCTATCTTCCCACATTCCTTCTCCTTAACAATCCTTCCGACCTGGCATTTGTTAAAAAGCAAAAAGAACAGAAAGTGCCTTTCGATAATTACTTCGTATGGACAGGTGAATCCAAGGTCTTCTTTGCCATGGTGTCTCTGCTTGAAGACAGGGTGAATGTCGAAAACGATACAATGAAAGGACTTACCGGGGTTATTTTGCTTGTGGAAGATTCAGCTGATTATTATTCAAGCTATCTTCCAATGCTGTACAACCTGGTAATGGATCAGACGAAAAATCTGATTCAGGACGTTTCAACTGATGAACTATATAAAGTATTGAAACTCAGGGCAAGACCAAAAATACTTCTGGCCTCTAACTGGGAAAGTGCAATTAATGTCTTTAATAACTACAGAAATAATCTGCTTTGTGTTATCTCGGATATGGCCTTCCCGAAAAATGGAGCGATGAACAATACAGCAGGGTTTGAACTGATTAATCATATTAAGACACACCTTCCAAATCTTCCCACAGTTCTTCAGTCGTCTGATCCGGAAAGTGCCAGATATGCCTTTACATTGAAGTCAAATTTTATAAATAAAGCTTCAGAGAGCCTTTTTCAGGATTTGAAATCATTCATAAACTACTATCTCGGGTTCGGACATTTTGTTTACAGAGATAACAATGGACGGCAAATAGCTGTTGCCAAATCCATGAAGGAGTTTGAAGCTTATCTTGAGACTGTTCCCGAAGATTCACTTGCATATCATGCAATGAAAAACCATTTTTCCCTTTGGCTTATGGCAAGAGGAGAAGTGAAGATTGCAAAACTAATAAATCCAATAAAAGTTTCGGATTTTAACACGTTAAGGGAGTTGAGAGAATTCCTTCTGGATATTATCAGAAAGCGAAGACAGGAGCTTAACAAGGGCAGGGTAATCAATTTTGAAGAATCAGCAGTGATTGATGAAACCAATGTTGTCAGTCTGTCAGCTGGATCTCTGGGAGGAAAAGGCAGGGGCCTGGCATTTATCAACACCCTGATTTATAGTTTTGAACTTGGTAGGCTGATCCCGGGAATAAATATAAAGACTCCTGTTACAGCAATTATTGGAACAGATGAATTTGACCTGTTTATGGACAGAAATCACCTGTTGAATCTTGTTAAGGAAGAGAAAGACTTTGAGGTTATTCAGAAAGTTTTTATGGAAAGCAGCCTCAGTTATACTCTTGAAAAGAAATTGCGTGTATTCCTCAGGAAGATTACAAAACCACTTGCTGTCAGATCATCAAGTCTTTTCGAAGACTCATTAAGTCAGCCATTTTCGGGAATTTTCGGAACTTACCTTCTGCCAAATGTCAATCCTGACCCTGATGTCAGGCTGAAACAGCTGTCAGATGCTATAAAGCTTGTATTTGCTTCTATATATTC